>FWWL01000052.1_pt1 | contig 286487 bp, 253 predicted proteins | sample 2228331 | NCBI WGS metagenome assembly FWWL01 (sample SAMEA103939775, study PRJEB20133) | metagenome
GGGGGGCTGGGGGCGCAAGCATTGCGGGGGGCGCAAGCATTGCGCCCCTACCCATCTCCTCTGCTCCTCTGCTCCTCTGCTCCTCTGCTCCTCCGCTCCTCTCCTCCTCTGCTCCTCTGCTTTCATGCTCCTCTGCACAGGAGCCTTCTTCCCCAGGAGTAGCAAACAGACAGTAGCTAATCCCATCCTGTTTTGAATTCGGAAATAAATTATCCCCGGTGACGGTTGTGGCGACTACGAAGTCAAATAGAGTTTTTCCTCCGGGCGCTAGTCGCGGGGCAGCATGAATTAAATCGCCAATTTCTTGCAGGCGACTGCGAACATAGCTGACATTAATTCCCCGTTCGGCGCGATCGCGATCGGGAGTGAACTCAATGTACCAGGCCTGTGAACCCTTGTTAATTGCTGTTTTTAAGCGCTCTAACTCATCTGGTTTTAAGGTGACAGGGGGGCGCAGTGCGGGGGCGGTGGTTCGGTTTCGCTCGCCGACCGGGGAGCCGCTGTCGGGCGCTTGTGCGGGGGGCGCAAGCATTGCGCCCCTACCCATCTCCTCCGCCCCCATGCTCCTCTGCTCCTCTGCTGAGGGCGGGCTGATGGCGGGCTGAAGGCGGGCTCCCTTGCTACCTCCGGGCAACTCCGCAGCAATTTGTGCCATCACTGCGCTGATATCTGGTGGCTCGGTTTTGGTGCGACGAGCGGCGATCGTCCCCTCCAAGACTTTCACCCCAACGATGAAAGCCTCCATAGCTGACCGAGAAAAGTTTACCTGTTCTTCTCGGATAGCCCGAAGATAGCTCTCCATCGTATGAGCTAATGCTTCAGCCTCCTTGATCCCGACCATCCCGGACAAACCTTTCAGGGTGTGAAAACTCCGCAGAAGTTTATCAACTAAAGACTTAACCTCTAGTTTTATTTCTGAAGTTAATTGTTGATTAATAATGCAATCCAGCAACGATTCTAGGGAAAGCAAGTTACTCCGAATACTCGTGAGGTGGGTGTCGCTTTCCGCAAAATAATCGTCCAAAAATTCAGCAAAAAATGGAGATTGTCCCTCATTGTCAGACATCTTATCCCTCTTGATAATTCAACAAGACATTGGCTTGTGCCAAAAGAACTTGTGGTTCAAATGGTTTAGTAATATATCTAGACGCTCCAGCGGCTAGGGCGGCTACGCAACTGGCGTCGTCATTTCGGGTCGTTAAAACAATGACCGGAATCTCCCGGTAGCTCTCATGGTTTAGCACAAATTTAAGGACTTCCAAACCAGGCATATCCGGCATATTTAAATCTAATATTATTAAATCAACCGGACCAAAGACTAAACGTTCAATTGCTTCTAAGCCGCTGCTGGCTTCATCAAACTTAACATTATCGATTTTTTCTAGGGATTTTTTGACCATTCGTCGCATAGTAGAAGAGTCATCAACTACTAAAATCTTTTTCATATAATTTACCTCTAAGGTTATCCAAATAAAATAAAGCTTTATTAGCCTAAATTGTGAATAAGTTGTGAATTTTACTCTTTTTTTTTGGCCGGAATACTGTGATGAGTTCCCTAGACTTGTTTGGTTATACCATGTCCTGAAAATCTTGTACTACAAAGTTTAACTCTTTAGTTGTATTCTTGGCTTGGGAAATGCCGAGGGCAATCTGTGCCGCCAAACGATTAATTTCGTTCATCGCTAAAACAATCTGTTGCAGGGCAGTTTGCTGCTGTTGGGCGCTCAGAGAGATTTGCTGATTACTCAGGGCTACTTCATTAATCGCTGACACGATTTTGTTTACCGTCTGGGTCGCTTGCTGGGTGACGGTCACGGAAGACTCCATCGACCGTTGGATCTGCCCAATGATCTCGCGAATTTTTTTGGCAGACTGTTTGCTTTGCTCCGCCAATTTGCGAATTTCTGCCGCCACGACCGCAAACCCCTTCCCATGCTCTCCGGCTCTGGCTGCTTCCACTGCGGCATTCAGGGATAGCATATTGGTCTGACTGGCAATGTCACCCACCAAATCGGAAATATTGGCTATCTGATTGCTCTGTTCGCTCAAGCGCAAAATTTGCTGAGAAATCCCATTCATAATTTGTTTTAGGGTGGGGTCTTCAGCAGCCGGGGCTTCTGGGTGTTCTTCCACCAAAGCCAGGACTTCTCGCACTTTGGCGGCGGCAATTTCTGCTTGTTTGGTGGTTTGTTGAGAAGAGACATTTAATTGCTCAATCGTCACCGTGGTTTTATTCACCGAATTGGATTGACCAACGGTGGTGCGTTCTTGTTGTTCCACGGTAGTGGCAATCTGACTCGCAGATGCCGCAATGATATTCATTGAGTCGGTAATTCTCCCAGAAATCCGGGAAGATAGCCATGTACTGAGTCCGATCGCCACCAGTCCAAAGATAAAAGTACCGCTAACGATGATCGAACGCAACTGAGCGATCGCTTTTTTTGCCACCGCCTCTTGCACCGATTGAATTTGATCCGCTTGAAGAATCAAGCGATCCAGGGCATCGGTGAGTTGGTTGTACTGAGTAAAAGTGGTAAAAGCCGCTAAATTGCTACTATTACGCATTTTGGGATTGGCGGCGGAATTCTCTTGCATCCACTGTTGTGTGGTTTGCTCAATAATTTCACCCAATTGTAAAATCATGTTTAACTGCTCTTGTTCCGCCGGGTTTTGCAGCAAACGAGTCAAGGTGTCGCCGGAATCTCGGTAAATTTTTAGGGAGTCCTGCAACTGAGTCAGGGCGATCGGGTCTTTGTTTAACATCAATTGGGCTACAGACCCCTCGATTTTGGCTACGGCAAAAACGATCCGTTCTACCGGGGGTAAAATTTGTCGCTGAGTAATCAGAGTCTCCACTGATTGCTGTACTTGTACCAAGTTAAAAAACATCAGCCCTGCCATAAGTAAGAACAATAGCAGGACAATTGAATATCCCAAGAAGATCCTTGTCTTCAACTTTTTAAACATTTTGCGATCCTTCTTGGCGGTTGCTACAGATCCGCCTTTTTTGGGGCTAAAAATATACTGAAAATATAGCGAATTAACAAATTTCTCAGGGAGATTGTTCCGATATCAATCAGACATTACTTCGGGGTTCGATTAACCTTCTTGATTCACCACCAACTCTTGCTCTGTAATTATTTTATGAAAATCAATCAAACCCAGGATTTTGTCTCGATAAAGAGCGGTTCCCCGGAGATATTCATTACTGCCGGAATACCCAGAAGTCGGTGCGGGCTTAATCTCAGATGGCTGGAGGTAAATCACATCACAGACTTCATCAATGGTAATTCCCACCACAATGTCTTTTAGATGCACTACCATCGCTTTGGCTGCATCATTCACTCCGTCCCTGGAGAGGTTTAGCAAATGGCGAATATCTACCAAGGTGACAATTTCACCCCGCAGGTTCATATTGCCCAGAATAAAATCTCCACAGCAAGGAACTGGGGTGATTTGCTTGATATCCGTGAACTCCCGCACTAAGCTGAGATCCAAGCCAAAGTATTCGCCATTTAACATCACCACGGCTAAAGACATTAAACCAGTAGTATCTTGGCGACTGCTGGCTAAGACTAAATTAGCTGCCCGCTCCCGAAAAATGGCGCGTTCTTCGGGAGTAGCTTGGGGACAAAAATACTCCTGTGCCTCACCATCAAGGCGATCGCCGCGAGCGGTCAAGGGATTCGGGCGCAAGCATTGCGCCCCTACATTCGTGTTCTTTGGCTCCGTCTCGACCGGCAAAGCCGTGGTCTCTGCTTCTGAGCTAACTCGATCTACGAATTCTGGATCGTGACCTAGACGGCGAATCAAAGAACGACTCTTTTTTTCTCGAAATGGAATCAGCGGACTCACCACTTCAGAATACTCGATCAGATGTTGGGGAGCCAGCAAGGTGACAATATCCGTATTGAGTTTGGCAAATCCCGCCACAAAATGGTGTCCTTCCGTGGTGACTTTGCGCCCGTAAGAAATTTGCGCCTGGATCATGGCGGTTTCAATTTCTCTCACTTCTTCCACGGTGTTGACAATGATGCCCACACTGAAACCCTGCCACTGGATGGCGATTACGCTATCCGTAATCTGGTATTGAATGGATCGGTGACCAAACCGCAAGGACAAATCCATCACTGGCAAAATATTTCCCCGCAAATTCAAGACCCCGACAATATCAGGTGGAGCCTCTGGAACAGGAGTCAACTCTGGCAAGAAGAAAATTTCTTGCACCACAGATGTTTCCAAACCATAACGATATTGATTAAGTTTAAAGATTAAATAAGACTTATGTTCCATTGTAACAATTTTTAGTCATTGATTACACCGGCTTTTAAAAGCTTTTTTTTAGTAGCTCATTATTAGTATATCATTATTAGGGTGATTGGAAATAAATTCGCAGCAAAAATCTCAAGCGAACCCCCTTCGGTTCCCGTGAACTCTCTTCCCCCCAGATTTGGCCCCAGAAATTTTAACAATTCATTATCAGCACCAAAATCCCCGATTCACAGGGGAAAACACTTAATCTGCTGCTAAGAGTTTTTTCATGTAGCTTAATAAATCTCCGGCTTGAATTTTTTCATCTTCGCGTTCAAGCCAGGTATTCACGGGCATTTTTTCTAACAAGGAGATAGCATTAATTCGCATTTTTTTAGCCCGAACCAAATCGCCCTCTTTTTCATAAATTTCGGCAATCTGTAAATAGGCATCTATGGAAGATGGAAATAAATATATTACTTTTTTTAAGATTGATTTGGCCATTTCTACATCCCCTTTTTCTTCGGCAATACCCGCCATCAGATAATAGGGGGAAATCCAGTTATAGTTTAAGTGAATCGCTTGTTCACAATACTTTTCCGCTTCTGCATAATTTCCTAAGTTGGCCAAACTTTTCGCCAGCAGATAATAGACTTCACAATTTTTCGGGTCTAAAGAAATACATTTCTTGGCGCTTTTAATTGCTTCAGGATATTGGTGGGTTTGAAAGAGTAACTTTAGTTCGGCGAGTTTTTTTTCCCAAGATACAACATCTGGGGTGGCTAAATTGACCTCAGATTCTATACTAGGCGATCGCCAGGGTTCAGAAATGGGCGACACGACACTTAATGAAACGGATTCGGTCTCCGGTAAATGTCTATCGCTTTTGGGATTGATTAAATGATGTTTACTGCGACATTTGTGAGATTTTGGGTGATGACCGGGATGTGAGTAAGATGAAGAGAACAAGTTGTCAAACTTAGCCGGTTCGCTTTCGCGTCCGCTTTCGCGGCATCGCCCATCGGTCATTTCGCCCGCGCTCGCACTTTTGTGTAGGATTTTCCTTTCCTCTGGTTGTGCGATTTTGGTTTCTCCTAATTGGGAGATTAGGGGGCGTTGATAAATGACTGATTGGGGAAAAACGTGAGAGTAAAAGTCATCAAGTTGCTGACCATAAAGTTCGGCGTGAGCGGTCAACAAATAGCCCCCCGGTCTGAGGGTTTGATGAAATTTTCTTAAAACTTGGGCGATCGCCTCCGCTTCAAAATAGACAAAAACGTTGCGACAGACAATCAAATCCATCATCGCGATATCTGATGTAAAATCAGGAAAATTATCTTTGACTAAATTCCCATACTCAAACTTGACTAATTGCTTAATCCAGTCTTGAATTTGCCAATTATCCTTTTTTGGGGTAAAATATGCCTTTTTTTTCTGTTCATCCACGGTGCGGAATGACCAATTGCCATAAACTCCTTGCCGCGCTTTTTTAATTGACTCAATATTAATATCTGTACCTAAAATATGTAGATGCCAATGTTGCCAATCTGGAATCAGTTCAGTGAGTAAAATCGCCAAAGAATAAGCTTCTTCACCCGTTGAGCAGCCAGCACTCCAGATCCGCAAAGTCGGTCGCTCCTTTCCCTGTTGCTGCCAAGCTTGTCTTTGATAGGCAATTAATTCTGGCAAAACTATATTTTTTAACAAGAAAAATTGACCGGAGTCTCGAAAAAAATAACTTTCTCCAGTGGTTAATAGTTGCAGTAGTTCTTTCCATTCATTTTGACCGCTCACTTTGGGGGACAGACGATTGTCTGTCACCGAATTAAAATTACCAGTTAGTTCTAATTCCTTTTGATAGATACTTGTGGCTAAAAGCTGATAATACTCTTCTAAAGAGGATAAATTCAAGGCGCTGACACGCCCTAAAAGCTTTCTTTGTAGAGGGAGCCAATCTTGGGGACGAATGAATAAACCCGTATTCTGGGCAATGAGTTTGACAAACTGCTCGATTAAAGCTTGATTCATTAGAATAGTTTTTTGGCGCTCGATAAAAGTAAAATCTAGGTTCTTTTCTATCAACTCATCAGAAAAATTTTTGGCTCGAGCCATGAAATTAAAAATCTAGAGTTGGATATTCTAGGAGCGTAAACATACCTCAGACAATCTAAGATACTCAACCTCAACTATCTGGCGATCGCCGGCAGCTCTACCAGGGTAGCATAGCCCTTTGAGCCATGACGATCCAGGTAATTTCTGTGTTGAGCTCCTGTGGGGTTATGTTAAATCAAGATTCCCGCTCGCCGAGCGCCGTGAACCGCAGCCCCCCGACAAAAAACTTGAACTGGCTTAGGGGCGATTCGCATCTACTCTTGATTAAAGACAGGTGCTGGTTGGCGATATTTTTGCACAGGGATGTTACAGTCAGATTTTGAATTGCTCGTGATGCTGAAAATTTATGTCACCTCCATAATTGATCTTCTAATCTTCGCTCCTGGGATTAAGCCATTGCTGGGGAACTAACGGGCAAATTTTCTGGGGCACTTTCTTGCAAGTATTTTTTGACAATTTCGAGAACTTGATGGGCTTCTGGTGGTTTACATAAAAAATCCGATGCCCCATTCAATTTAGCTTTTGTCCGATCCATTAATCCATTTTGACTGGTGAGGATAATAATCGGCGTGTCCCGAAACAAAGAACTCTGGCGAAGAAAGCTACATACATTATAACCGCTGGTTTGTGGCATGACCACATCGAGAAAAATTAGATCCGGTTTTTCTTCAGCGAGTTTGGCCATTCCCTGCATAGGGTTATTAATTTTTAAGACTCTAAAACCTGCTGGCTGCAAAATTTGCTCCAATTTTTCGGCAATCATGGGACTATCATCAATACAAGCAATTAAAGGTTGTTTCTGAGATGGCTTGATGGCGGCACGCACCAATAATAATTGCTCTAATGGCGAAGGAATATCGGCGGGAGTTGTCAGGGAAATTTTGCCCGCTTTGATGAAATAGTCCAGGGTACGAGTCAATGCTAATACGGATTGCTTGCGCTTAACCGCCAAATCCCAAATGGTGTTGCAGCCGTTAAACAAACTATTTAAAGATAAAAATGACTCGGAGCTAATTTGCTTTTTTAAGTTTTGATGATTGATTAAAGTGGGCGATTGATCTGGGCAAATGTAGTCCAGACCCATTTCTTGCCACTTTTCCCAGAGTTGTATGCCTCGGGATATCATTTGTGGCAATTCTTCTGAGCCGACTAACCAATGAGGATTAATTTGCTCGATTTCCTGGGCATCCATATCTAAAGATGGTTGCCATTTGGCTTGGAGGGATGAATACCTAGCCAAATCGAAGAATACTTCTTGCGCGGTGGTGCGAATCACCGATTTTGCTTGATGCGTGCTTATACGCTCCTGGAGCACCCCTTGGTTTAATATTTGGTATTCCCAAGGTTCATGCACCGGCAAGGGAATCGGTTCGATGACAAGGTGAGGACAATGTTGCTGTAAGGCTCTAGACCAACGCCTAACGCGGTGGCGGTAGCCGATCGCATAAAGCAATTGACCTTCCACAAACTGAAGTTCCCATTGTCTTGCCTCAATGGGTTCCCCCTGTTCTGGAGTAGATTTTGCTTGATGGGACTCGTTTGCAGCTAGGAGCACTTTCCCTGTACCCCTTTGCTGGGAAATTTTGGCTAGTTTTTTAGCCAGTGGGACACACCCTTTAACGTCAAAGAACATAGGAATCAATTTGTTTAACAGCATATTCTTATTGTATATCTATCGGACAAATCGAATCTGTTGCTCTAGAAACGACTATAAACTGTTGATGGACGGCTGATGATGGCTTATGTAGATCATTTGGGGCTCTTATGTTTTTTCGCTCCGGTTTTCTCGGTTTTTAGACCAGACTATTGGTAAGCGCCATAGCCTTTCAAGGGTTTCAATTTCAGGATTGAACATTACCTCAAGATGTAAATTCTTCCCCGGTTATCTAGGGATTATCCGCAGAACTATAAAAAATTTCTATAGATGAAACGGTTAATTTTTGTGAAGATTTAGACCGATTAGACCGAAAACATTGGGTTTCCGTTTTCCTCCGTATTATCACTGATAATTAAGCAATTCTCTGACAATTTATTGACTATATTTTATGTAATTATACTGAAAAAATTATGTAAAATTACGGATATTTTGCCCCGATTTGCCCTCAAAAAATTAATAGACATATTGGTTTCATACCGGAGAGATTCCCCCGCAACCCTGGCAAAAAGGGGGACTGGTTGATTTGCCGCCGGTTTTAGGGGAGCTTTCGGAGCAGGGGAGCTTTTGGAGAAAAGAGGAAAGAGGAAAGAGGAAAGAGGAAAGATCCTCTCTCTTTCCCCTTCTTCGTTCTCTCCTCTCTCCTCGCAGGGGGGCTTTCGGAGCAGTTGGCTCAATTAAGGCTCAATTAAGGATTTAAGAGTTTAGCTACTTCTGGATTATATAGTCTCAGGTAATTCCAGTAATTGCCAAAAACATGTTCCACATACCCTTTGGTTTCCGGGAAAGGAATTTTTTCGTGAAATTCATCGGGATCGTTCCAGCCAAATCGCTTTAACCAGTCGGCAACACTGCCGGGACCAGCATTGTAACTGGCGACGGCCAACATAGAATTATTTTGATATTCTCGGTGGGTATAGTCTAAATACCAAGTGCCAAATTTAATGTTGTCTTCTGGTTCTTCTAGGTTATATTCTTTAACGTTGATTTTGCTGGCAATCCATTCCCCGGTTTCTGGCATCACTTGCATTAATCCGGTCGCCCCAACCCAGGATCTAATTTTTGGCATAAATCGAGATTCTTGGCGGATTAAGGCTGTCACCAGTAAGGGATTGAGTTGTCGCTGGTTTGACCAGTACAGAATTGTATCCTGAAAGGGAAACGGGTAAAGGGCTTCTCCGTATAGGGTAGTTTTTTTGAGTTCCTGATATTGGGCAACTTCTTCCGGTTTAGTTCGCTGCGATAAGCTGGAAAGCATGAATATCCCATCTAATTTGTCGCCGACACCGATTCGGATTACGCCATCGGTAAATTGTTCGGCAACAGTCGGGTTCATGCGGTTGGTGAATTCTGTTTGCCACAGAGTCCAGGCGTCTTGATCCAGACCGAGTTGATAGAGTTCGTGTAAGACTTTAGACCCCGCAGGCAAAGTTGATCGCTGATGGGGTTTGACTACTTCTGGGTTGTGCGATCGCACGGTGGTAAAGTCTCCCACATTCCAACCCAAATTTACCGCCGATCTCCAGGCATAGTAAGACTCTGGATATTTGGCTACGACATATTCAAAAGCGGTTTTCGCTTCTTGGGCCTTGCCCAGGCGCTGCGCCCATTTTCCCACCCAAAAACCGGCTTTTGGTGCCAGTTCACTGTTTGGGTTTCGAGAGCCCAACTCTGAAGCCCATTTCCAGGCACCGGCATAGTCACCGGCTTTGGCCAGATTTTGGGCTTTTTGCCAACGCAATTCTGCCGCTTGGTCTGAGTTGCTATACTGGGTCAACACCGACTTTCGCGCTTGTTCGGCGGATTGACTGCTGCCTAGTTGTTCTAGTCGGTTGGCTCGGTCTAACAAGGCTTCCGCTGCCCGTTCGGGAAATTTAGCAATGACTTGATCTAAATAAGGAATGGCTTCTTTGGCATCCAGGATTCTAGCGAGTCGCACTAATCCTAGGGCGTTTTCTTCACTGTCGGGAAATTCGGCATTTAATTTTTTATATTCGGCGATCGCCTCTTTTTCTTTATTTCCCAGCCACAGTCCCCGCGCTGCCCGGTAAGCATTTCGCGGGGTGCGGGTGGCTTGGCGATAAGCGGCGCCACCTTTACCATATTCCTGTTTTTCCCAATAGGCAAATCCAATCACTTCCCACTCTTGGGGGGTGAGGACTTTGGCATATTTGCTGGTTAGTTGATCCAGATAATTGACAATATCCGGCAAGTGTAGACCGTATTGAGCAATTAAAAGTCGCAAGGTTTTGTCCAGTTCCGGGGATCTACTGGATGGCTGTTTTAATAACTGGGTGGCAATCTCTACGGTGCGTGGGTGACTGGGAAATTGGGCGATCGCTTGTTGCCAGTATTCGGGATTAGTCTGACCTAGTTTATACAACCCTTCTGCCGCAACGGTCGAATTAGCATAATCTTTAACTAAGGTTTGCCACGTTTTCTCCGCTTGTTGACTGTTGCCGATCATTTCATACGCCGTGGCTCGTTGCTTGAGAATATAAGGAGCCAAAATTGGGTAACTTTTTTCTAATCCATCGAGGTGCTTGAGGGCGGCTTCCCCTTGACCTAGTTGCATTAGGTCAACAGCGAGTAAATACTTCGCCCGACTGCGATCGAGGGGGTGGCCTGTTTCCGCCAGGGTCTGGAGTTCCTGCGCTCGCGCGGACGGCGACCACAGGGCTAGTTTCAGCACCGCCGATTCTGCACTCTCGGTTTTCAAAGTTTCAATTTTATGTTGACCAAATCCTGTCCATTTAACCGTAGGCATCGCGGCGCCCACTAATAGAGCGCAAACCCCCAGTCCAACTATTACGGGTATCTTAAATTTCTTATTATTCACAATTGGGTTATTTTTCTTCTCTGTTGGCATATTAAATATTTTAGAGTCTAGATTGTAGTTTGATGTGCCTGAACCTGAAAAAATGCAGCCGCAGGAAATCGCCATCGGGAAAAGCGCCATTCGTATCCCATCGGTATAAAACTCTAACACTAGCCAGTAAGGTGCCACCCTACAGCTTGAAAGTTGGCGCCTCGGCAGAATTCCCGGTTCCCCATTAAGGGATCGGTGGAGCAGAGATGGAGCGAGATTCAGCTTTTTAGGAGGCGAGCGATGAGCAAGAAACATCAGATAAAATCTCAGCAATTTTGGCCGACCAGATATGGTATCGGGATATTTTTTAGTATTTTGTTAATCGGCCACGGACACCAATTGCCAGTGGCCAGTTTACCCACCGGGAACGGTTTGGTTTTGTCCCCAAATGATTCCGTACAATTATCCATAGATGAACCCCTAGAGCCAGACTTATTAGAATCTTCAGAAAACGAGGAGGAAATAACTGACTTAACTTATCAAGCTTATCGAAAAAAACTTATTATATTTTTATCTAGTCATCCTGAGATTTTGTATTGGCATTTAGTTTTTGTCGGTCTGATATTTTTTTTGATGCTTTGTATATTGAGTTTTATTTTCTTGTCAAAAAATCGCTATTACCATCAGATTTTCATTGAAATTAATTCGCAAATTTTGGCAAATTTAAATGAGTTGAAAAATCTGTTTGTGGAAACTCAAAATAGCTTATTTTGGTTGCAAGATTATTTGGAAAATGCGACGATTAAAGCCAGTAAAGGTCGCGATTCATCGGATTGGAGTAGTTTTTCCCGCAGTATTAGAGATTCACAGGTTTTTGAGCCGGATACCTCTTCAAGTTTAACCCAGCAACCCGCCGATGGGTTGACTAATCGGGAAATTGAGCCGGTTTCTATCTCGGTGCAAGCGAATGATTTGCTGGCACAAGGTAATGCACTGCTGGCGCAGGGTCTTTATGACCAGGCGATCGCTGTTTATGAACAAAGTATTGCTTTGAAAGCTAATTCTAGTCAAGCTTGGTTGCATCGAGGCCGTACGTTATTTTATCTGCAAGAATATGAAATGGCGATCGCCTCCATTGACCAAGCCTTGCACTACGGTGGCGATTGCCCCGATGCTTGGTATCATCGGGCGCTTTCTCTGGTGCAATTAAAACAGTGGCATGACGCACTCGCTTGCTATGAAAAGGCAACGGAACTAAATCCCAATTATTTAGCCGCTTGGCATGACCGAGGATTGACTTTAATGAATTTACAACGCTATTCCGAGGCGTTAATTTGTTTTAAGCAAGTAGTTCAGTTACAGCCAAATTCCCCAGAATTTCGCGTTGATTTGGGTCTGGCTTTCAGCAAACTGGGCGAATATTTAGAGGCGATCGCCGCTTACGATCAAGCCATTGACCTCCAGCCCAATTATGCCCTCCCTTGGCGGGAAAAAGGTAGCGCCCTAGCCGCCCTCCAACGAGATGCAGAAGCGATCGCCGCTTACGATCGCGCCCTGAAATTGAATCCCCAAGATGCGATCGTCTGGAATTATCTAGGCATTGCCCTGGGTAAATTGGAGCAATACTCGGAAGCTTTAGCTGCGTATAATCAGGCTTTGAAATTAAACCCGAATTGGCCGATGGTGCAAAATAATCGGGCAGCGATGTTATTAAAATTGCAACGTTATTCAGAGGCGATCGCTGCTTGCGATCAGGCGATCGACCTCGACCCGGATCAACCGGCCATTTGGTACAACAAAGCCTGTTGTTATGGGCTTCAAGGGGATGTGGATCGGGCGATCGAAAATTTGCAACAGGCCATGCGCCGAAATCAACAAATCTACTTAGCACTCGCCAAAACCGATCCAGATTTTGACCCCATTCGGCAAAACCCCCGCTTTCAGCAGATAATACAAAACAATGAATTATCCACCTAGTTACCGCCATAACTCGTGATTGGGGGGAGTTAAACCACAAACAAAAAGCAACAAATAACGAATACAAATAACGAATAGTTATAACGAATAGTTATAATTTGCCGGTTGTCCTGTCCCGAAAAAAAGCTCTTATCTTAAGATAATTGCGTGTGCTTAACTCTTGCGATCTTAGAATAGGTAAAATTAACATGATAGATAAAAATCCTCTGGTGAAAAAAGTCCTGTCCCCTGCCAGTATTATTCTAGCCACTTGGATGCTCTCCATTGCCAGCGTCAGTGCCAACCCCCGCCCCGTCAGTCCACCACCACCGCCAAAACCGCTCAATACTAACAGCACTAACAGCACAACCACTTCCCCAGGGGCTACTACTCTCACGGAACCAGCCAAGGATACCATTGAACCCTTTACCGATGCGAATTCCTCTTCCCCCGCCAACCCTAATCCTTCGCCCTCAAGCCCTGCCACTCCTGTCACTCCGGTCACTCCGGTCACTCCTGCGGCTTCGACTTCACCGCAAGCAGAACCAGCAGTTCCCGATCGCCCCCTTTCCTCGGAAGCGGTGCCAGCAGAAACAGAAGCCACCGCAACTACAGAAGAACAGCGACTAGAAAATTTAATCCAAAATCGAGTAGATCGGGCATTAGGTCGCCGTAACAACCTTTTTTATGCCCTGTTTGGGGCGATTTTGATCATGCTTGGCGGAACTTGGGTTTTTCTTTGGCTATTACGTCAGAATTTGACCAAAATTGTGATTGATGAACTCCAGCAAAAAATTAGTGGCCAATTGAAGGCCGAAATTGGCCAGCAAATTAAAGCGGAAATTTCCGCCGAATTTGTGGAAACTTTGGCACAGCAAAAGAATAATTCAGCTTTGGCAAGCGCGCAACCGCAGTCAAAAGCTATAGATAATAGCACTCAAATTAATGAACTTATTTCTATGGCCGTTGCCACCAACAATCTGCTGCAAGAAACTCGCAGAGCCTTAGAAGAGTCCAGGAAATTACACGAGCGAATTAATCAGCCAATTCAAGAAATTTTTGGCATATATTTAAAGCAAGCTACTGGACTATTGCAGCAAGGAAGATGTGAAGAAGCAATTGAAATGTATGATAAAACCTTGCAAACAAATCCCGATTGCTATGAAGCTTGGTTGGGACGAGGCATGGCTTTCGCCCGATTACAACAATACGAAACTGCGATCGGTTGTTATAACAAAGCCCTCCAACTCAATTCGGAGCATCCCGAACCTTGGTATGAAAAAGCTCGCTGTTATGCGATCAAAAAAGACGTTGATTTAGTTATTGATAACTTACAACGAGCGATTAAAGCCAATCCAAATCTGCGTAAAATCGCTCGGCAAGACCCTGACTTTGAAATCATTTTCGAGCACGAAATATTAAATCAAAGCACCTAAAATTATCCCAGTTTATTAGTCTGTTGGTTACAGGCTATTTCCTCTTCGTCGCTCCAGCTTGAGCCTCGGTAAGCGGAGATGCCGTGGCTTTAGCCTGCGCCGATTTTTCGTCGTTCATCACTCTAAAAATTGAACCATGAAAATTGTATTTTCGCCATATATTCGCCATATAGCTGCACCATCAATTATCCAAGGTAAAAATTTGAGAGCCAGAGAGCCAAATTAATCCCAAATAAATTTCCCAAAATTTTTAATTCAAATTTAATTTGAATTAAATTTTAATTTGAATTAAGTTATTTCATGCCTGAGAAATATCGGATTTCCGCTCTTTTCCGTAACCTCCCTGAATCAGCCTTCTGAATCAGAAGATGCTTTTGGAGTGAAGGAAGCTGGCTGTTTTGGGCTGGATATCATCCGGGTATGAATGGAGCGACTGACGTGCCATCTTGAGGGAAAGTAAAAAAATTTCTCTTGATTGGATCCGTTGAGGGAAAAAAAGAGAATAGTGGGAAAATTATGACTCTATAGCTATATATATCGTACAGAGAATATATAGTACAGAGAATTTAGGCAAGTATTTGCAGAAAGTCTTTAGAGAAAGTCTTTAGATTTGCGGATCAACTCCCCGGTACTAATGAATATTATTAGTTGTTAGTAATTAGTGATTAGTCATTTTATGGCCATAACCAATAACCAATAACTAACAACTAACAACTAATAACTAATAACCAATCACCAACAATTCAGTTTAGCTGTCCATAACCAAAACTAATTTACCTGTCATGGAACCTGCCTCTAACAAAGTATGTGCCTGTGCTGCTTCTGCTAAAGGGAAAGTCTTGGTTAACTGAATTTTTAACTGTCCTTTGTCGATCATGCGGGCACAATCTTTTAACATGGCCGCCTGCTCTTGCTGGTAGTGAACATTGTTTTCCAACATGGGGGTCAGCATCAGTTCTATGCTCACCCGCAGATTGCGATTTCTGGCAACAGTCCAGTTGGTACTTTGCTCCGGGGACAAAATGGTCACGATATCGCCATAGATTTTGACAGCGGAAAAGGTTTTTTCAAATAGTTCACCACCTACGGTGTCAAAGGCGATATCTACTCCTTCGCCGTGAGTCCATTCTAAGACCGCTTCGACAAAATCTTTTTGTTTGTAGTTGATGGCCAGGTCTGCCCCCATGTTACGGGCAAAGGCGGCTTTTTCCTCGGAGGAAACAGTGGTGCAGACTTCAGCCCCTCTGAGTTTGGCGAGTTGAATGGCAACGTGACCGACTCCCCCTGCCCCGGCATGAATTAAGACTTTTTGACCGGGATCGACTCGGGCGCGATCGTAGAGGGACTCCCAGGCGGTGATTAGGACTAAGGGCGCAGCGGCAGCTTGGGCAAAGCTGACGCTGGTCGGTTTTTTGGCGACAAACCGTCCATCGACTACGGCATATTCGGCATAGTTGCCTTTTGGCCCACCGAGTCCACCTTGGCAGAAGTAGATTTCGTCCCCGACTTGGAACCCTTGCACCCCTTCCCCAACGGCTTCGACGACTCCGGCCCCGTCACAGCCTAGAATAGTTGGGGTTTGGTCGGGGTAAAAGGTGCCGCGTTTGCGGAGTTTGGTGTCAATAGGGTTGACTCCGGCGGCATAGAGGCGCACTAATAGGTCGGTGTCTTTTTCTATTGTGGGGCGGGGCACTTCTTGCAGTTGCAGCACTTCTGGCCCCCCCGTGTCGGTCATTACCACAGCTTTCATAGTTGGTTGTTTCTTTTTTGCCATAGTTGTTTCTGGGGTTGGCTAATTTATGAGTATGGTACATTTATCAGCGATCGCCTCTACGAGATTTTTTCAGATACTTATTTTGAGATACTTGTGTAGGGAGCGGAGGGAGCGGAGGGGTGTAGGGTATAGAGGCGATTCGCGTAGCGATCCCTGCGGGAATGCTTCGCCTTTACAGGATTCTATTAAAATTGCACCTAGATTTAATAAAAGTTTTGATTTCTGGCTTTGAGAATTAAATGAGATATAGCAGTCCTAAATGATTTATGGACTATGAAGGTCTTCTCTCCCCTTTTGGGAGATGAGTCCGCCATCGTGAGGGCTGATTTCACGAACAACTATTTATAATAGAGAAAATCAACAGCTAACTTTATGGTAAATCAAAATCTTGATAAATCCATTATTTATATTGTAGATCAGGCATCCCCACTGAGGAAAAAAGAATTAGGAATTAGAAATTATGGATGAGGAATGAGGATAATTTTTGTCAATCATATTATTTGGTTCTATTATTTGCCAAAAATGCTGCTTCGCCCCTACTAATATCTGTGGTCTATTCAGCAGAAAAGCGCTGTTATTTCTGTTATCTGGGGTAGAAAGCAGACAATGCCTATCCTACTCACCGGAAAAATCAAAATAAGAAGATAGTAAACCGCAAGTTGGTAAAACTAGCGGTGAGAATTTATCTTAGAAAAGAAAATAAAAAAGGCGAGAAAACGCCTATTTTGCTGATTCTTTTGCCGGTAAAGAAGCCTCTAACTTCAAACAATTACGACCATCAACTTCCAGCTTATACTCTACCCGATCCATCAGGCGATTCATAATCAGCCAACCATAGCCACCATCGGGCATTTGTTCGGGAACCGGCATGGTATATTGTGACAAATCATAGCCCTTACCATAGTCCCAAACTTCCAGAGCTAAGTCGCGATCTTTCACTTCCAAGCGCAACAATACAGGTAAATTTGGTTGTTCTTTGTGAGCATGACGCACCACATTAGAGTAAGCTTCAGCCAACACTAAGCGTAAGCGATTCGCTTGTCTAGGCCAATCCACTTTTTCCCCTAAATCCATTTCTAAACAACTCAAGAGCCAATGTTCGACCACCGACAAAAATCGCAGATCGCTGGGTACATGTAACTCAGTTTTCATCTTCCTACAGAACCTCTAGAGATAATATGGTTTGATCGTCTTCCTGTTGTTGAGCCACCTCTCTGACGCAAGCTAGTACAGAATTTACATTTAGCTGGTCAGTTTGTTGCAGCAATATTTGCCACAAACCTTCTTGTTCCAACATCGAACCCACTGAAATCCCCGGAATCGAGGGGTCTGCATTGGTGATGGTGGCTTCGGTCAGTCCATCACTGGTGAGAAGAAAAACATCGCCTGGATTTAACTTTAAGCTGCCGGATTTACCTCTCCATACAGGCAAAATCCCTAAGGGAATGCCCCGATTTTTGAGGAAATTCGGTTCCACGGGTGCGGATTTTGTCATCACCGCCCGGTGCGACCATACCAGAGGGTAAATATGTCCGGCATTGGTGTAAGCGAGCTCAAAAGTTGAGGGCCGATACCGAGCTAAAACCATTGTAATAAAACAGTTGTTCCCCATCAGGTCTTCGGCTAATACTTCATTCAGGTTTTTCATCACTACTTCGGTGTCAGGGGAGATTTCTTGAGAAAGCTCGCGACGCAAGACGGACATGGCGCTGGCCATAAATAAAGCCGCCGGAACTCCTTTACCGGAAACATCCCCCAGGGCAAGCCAGATGTCTCCTTGGGCATGAACGTAAACTTCAAAAAAGTCACCCCCCACCGCTCTGGCAGGAAAACAGCCCGCTTGAACTTTGGCGGATTGCAGTTCCGGCCAACTTTGGCGCAATAAATTCATTTGAATTTGCCGAGCTACTTCTAGTTCAGCTTGCATTTGTTGAGCTTGCTCTTGGGTACGCTGATAGAGCTTGGCTTGAGACAGCGCTAGGGCTGATTGTTCCGTGACGCTTTCAATTAGCTGAATATCTTCTGGAGCCCAACTGTCCCTAGTGCCGTCTTGGTAGACAGAGAGAATGGCCAAGACTTCTTGACCACAAATCATGGGTAAGACCAGTTGGGTGCTATTTTTACCGTTGTCTTGATTTTGGACTAATTCGGTTTTGCGAGTTTGTAGGACGGTTTGCAGTAGCGGATCTTCGTGAAGGTTTTCATTGGTGGCATCAGAGGTTTTGCAGTGGTAGTAAACGGCATCATTTAGGAGCCGATCGCCCTCCACGGTTCGCAGCACGCAACTGGTGGCTTCAAAGTTTTCCCCCAGAGTTTGCACAATGGTTTGCAGCATACTGCGATAGTCCAGGGATTCTCGGATCGTGGACATGATTGCATTAAACAGAGATTCCCGACGCAGCGATCGCTGTAACTCATTAGTTCTTTTCTTGAGAACGTTATAAGTGTCGTTAGCTTGCTGAACTATGGCCTTGAGTTCTTCTGGATTCCAGGGTTTAGTAATGTACTTAAACACCTGACCAGAGTTAATCGCATCTACCAGGTCTTCCACATCGGTGTAGCCGGTGAGTAAGATCCGAATGGTATCGGGAAACCGATCTACGGTTTTACCCAAAAACTCTGTCCCATTCATCTCGGGCATCCGCTGATCCGAGATAATAATCGCCATTTCGCCCTCTTGATCTAAGATTTCCAGGGCGCTGAAGGCGCTGTCAGCTTTGAACACTTTGTAATCTCGCCGAAATGTGCGGTAAAGCAAGTCCAAGTTGTCGATTTCGTCATCAACAACCATCATTTTCAATTTGCTCCCTTTTCCCCGACTCATGCAATCCCCCACTTAACTAATGGATTCACGGTGACGCAGGTGGGATAGTTCCCGATATCCATTTCTACTATATGATTAATTGTATTAATGGTTACTGTGGTAATCATTTCCCGTTGGTGGCTGTGCAGAAATACTGGCATCAATCTTAATCTCCGGCTGTATCCTGGTGTGGTTATTTCTAACGGTTGTTGCGCGTCTATGGGTTTTGGTGCTTCGCAACACGCCCAAAGGCGACGTTATTTATACTCCTAAGTTTTAACTGGTCTATGATTGGTTATTTTTTTCTATTCAACGGATTTGTGAGAATTTCAGTCATGTTTTTGCCAAATTCCCCTGAACCAGGAGCGCTGCCAAACAAAGCTAATCAATGCCGATGTCATTGTTGCTGTGAATTGAGTTTATCGTGATTCTGAAATTTAAATTCATCCAGGTTTTACCTCGAATTCTTTTCCCGGAGTTAATCTGACACAGTTCCGCAGTCAAACCGGAGTAAACCATTATTTTATATATCACGGACTTAACCGCTGTGCGATCCTCAGTTTGGCCGAGCGCGAGCGATTATTTTCCGTCAATTCCTCTCCTTTCGGGCGAACGGGCTTTTTGGTCAGCACTTCTAAAATTTCCGAGTCTCTCATCGCGTGTTTCACTAAGCGGTCTTCCAAGCTGTGAAAACTAATGATGCCAATTCTACCGCCACATTTGAGGGCGTTTGGGGCATTGGCCAAAAAAGTTGCCAAACTGGAAATTTCCTCGTTTACCGCAATCCGCAGGGCTTGGAAAAACCGCGTGGCTGGGTGAGTGCGGCTATGGCGATAGCGTCGCGGCATATTGCGGGCAATCATCTCCGCCAGTTCCGTGGTGGTCTTGAACGGTCGTTTTTGCACAATTCGTCGTGCCATTTGCCGGGAAAGTCTTTCTTCCCCGTAATGGTAAAAAATATCGGCGAGTTGCTCCTCGTCCCATTCATTGACAATATCAGCGGCAGTGAGGGATTGGCGCGAATCCATCCGCATATCCAAAGGCCCAGTATTTTGGAAGCTAAAGCCCCGTTCGGGAATTTCTAGCTGACCAGAACTCACCCCTAAATCGGCAATGATCCCGTCAAACTGCTGACGGGTGTAATCATAAGCAGCAAAATTCCCGTGCCAAAATTCAATTTGGGAACTATATTCGGCCAAATTTTTTTTCGCCACCGTAATCGCCATTTCATCGCGATCAATCGCCGTCACCCTGACATCTGGTGCTGCCGCCAATATTAACCGACTATGACCTCCGGCGCCCAAAGTGGCATCTAAATAATGGCCACCGGGTTGAACTGCCAACCGGGAAATCAACTCACTAGCTAATACTGGCTTGTGAATAAAATCTGCTGTTTTCTCTTGATTCACAATTCACCTCTGAACAGTTTTTACCAACGGAATTTCTTGGCGAGTTCCCTTGCGCGGAAAGCTCCGCTAGTTCCCACTCCCGGCATTTGTCTGAGTGCAAAACACCTTTGTTTGTGCTTTCGTGACTGAATACTAGCTAACTGATAAATTTTCGGGTCAAGCTCAACGACTTCACTCCCAGATCGTCTCCGGTTTCTATTGTATGCGGTTGCATCCGGTTAGCTGCGCCTAAATCCTCTGCTGTCACCGTCTCTTGAAAAGTTCCCCGGGGATCGCTTTTCTGAGTCCGGCTAGTTTTTTTGAGCAAAACCGGCAGATTATGGTTTTCTCCGTGGCGACGGTACAAGTTCTTTTAGAATAGAAGCTACTTGACCCGATTTCACCGAGAGAGAAAAATTACAGACCAATGGATACAAAAGCATTTAAACGCTCCTTACAGCAGTCGGACAACTACTATCGCAAGGGATTTGGCCACGAAGAGGAAGTGATCGAGACGATGAACTCGGCTTATCAAAGTAGTCTGATCCAAGAAATTCGGGGCAACAATTATACTTTAAGTCGTGGAGATGTCACCATCCGACTGGCAGAGGCTTTTGGTTTTTGCTGGGGAGTAGAACGGGCGATCGCGATCGCATTAGAAGCCCGCACCCACTTTCCTACCGAACGGATTTGGGTGACAAATGAAATTATCCACAACCCAGGGGTGAACCAAGACTTAAAAAATCTGCAAGTGGAATTTATTCCGGTCAACAACGGCAAAAAAGATTTTTCCGTAGTGGACTCTGGAGATGTGGTAATTTTGCCCGCCTTTGGCGCCACGGTTCAAGAAATGGAGTTACTCAACGACAAAGGCTGCAAAATTGTCGATACCACTTGCCCCTGGGTTGCCAAAGTTTGGCATACCGTAGAAAAGCATAAAAAACGGGAATATACCTCGATTATTCACGGTAAATATAAGCACGAAGAAACCATCGCCACCAGTTCTTTTGCTGGGAAATATTTAATCGTCCTCAATATCCAGGAAGCCGAATATGTAGCGCAATACATTCTGGAAGGCGGGGATAAAACCGAATTTATGGCCAAATTTGCCAAAGCTTGTTCGCCGGGCTTTGACCCCGATCGAGATTTAGAAAGAGTGGGCATTGCCAACCAAACCACGATGCTGAAAAGCGAAACCGAAGCGATTGGTAAACTGTTCGAGCGTACCATGCTGAAAAAGTTTGGACCGACGGAATTAACCGAGCATTTTCAAACCTTTAATACTATCTGTGATGCCACCCAAGAACGGCAAGATGCTATGTTTAATTTGGTGGAAGAACCGTTAGATTTAATGTTAGTAATTGGCGGGTTTAATTCTTCTAATACCAGCCATTTACAAGAAATTGCCGAACAGCGCGGGATTCCTTCTTATTGGATTGATGGCCCTGGCCGAATTCTCCCCGGTAATCGGATTTCTTATAAGACTTTGCATGGGGGAATTGAAGTTAAAGAAAATTGGTTGCCTGATGGCAAAATTCTGATTGGAATTACTTCTGGGGCATCGACTCCCGATAAGTCTGTGGAAGAGGTGATCGCGAAAATTATCGAAATCAAAGCCCCCCCTGCTTTGGTGTAATTAAGTGTAATTATTGGTGTAATTAATAGCTTCTTCCTGCGAGGCGATTCGCTTTCGCGATCCGCCCTTGCGGAATCGCCCCGCAATGAATGTCTAACATGGGAAAAAATGTGGGCTGTGCTGCTGGGGGGAAATCCGCCAATTCTTTGGCACCGGACGATCTTCTCGTCAGGATGAATGGCAGCTTCAGCCCTGGGTCGGAAACCCAAATTGCACTTTCCCCGTAGACCGTCCTCATAGGGGCAAAAAAATTTCTCTCAAATTTCTATTAAAATATCCCGATTTCATGCAACCGCGCCAGTAATCTATCATTACTCTTGAAGTTTTTTCAAGCTCCTTGAGTCAATCAACTACCTAGATATTTCCACGAGTCTGGATTAACCTGACTCGTTTTTTTTGTCTCGCTCCTAAATTTGGTATTGTATCAAGCACAATTGTATCAAGCAAAGTTTAAATAACTATACATCAATTATTTTAATTTGCCTTTAATACTACATTGCAGCACCAAAAGACCGAGAACGATGCCGACCAATACCACTAACCAAAAAGTTGCTATAGAATTACTCTCCAGACCGCTGACAAGATTCATCCCAAACACCGAAGCGAGTGCGGTCAAAGGAAAGAAAATCCCTGCTATTCAGGGCAAAATGTTAAGTTTTGTAACGTTTTTTTAAGAAAAAGATATATATCAACCCGGATGCAAGCGATCGCTTTACGATAGGCTAGTTATTGCAAAATGTTCCTAAAAATCCCCCTGGCAAAGTTAGGCTAGGGGGACGATTTTTTTTATTTTTGATTTTCTAGGGATTAGTGAGGACAAACTTCAGGCGCGATCGCCCCAGAATTTTCTCCCGGAATCCGCTCGCTATTTTGGCATTTACCTTCTGCTGGTTGACCAAAACCGCAACGATTTTGATGTTGTTGCCCACAGCCTCCTTGATGTCTCATTCTGCCAAAACCACGATGGGTATTGTGTTCCAGAATCGTCCGAACTTCAGAGATCAACTGGCGCATAACTTGCCATTCTTCTCCTGAATTCGCATCACATTGTGCCTGATAATGGGCCAAAACGCTTTCCAATTGCTGCAAACTTTGTCCGGCAATGACACCATGACCGCGATCTAACTGTTGTCCCAGAGTTAGTAAGTCTTCTTTAATTGCAGCGGGTACACGAATTGTTTGGGTTTCCCCTTGCTGCCAATTGCCTTTACGACCTGCCCCTGGACGTCTGCCACCTCTGCCTCTCATCATTTTGACCTCCTGTATAGAGTTTTGGTCTGACGCTTCTATTTTAACTCTTTTTGATTTTGTGTCAATATCTAAAATATTTTTTTAACAATAGTTTTAGATTTTGTGACAAAACCAAAAGTAGGGTTATAGGGGGAGCCTCAGATATGGTGAATTTAGCGATTGGATGTTTTTCGTCGCTCGAAATATTGACAAAAATATGCAATAATCGAGCATAATCACGGAGATGCTCTAGGAGGTTATGGGAAATGGCGATTCTATATCACTCGTTCTATACCACTCGATAGATAAAACTGAGAGTAGCCCAATGGTTCACATTTAATGCCCAAAACTCATCAGAAATTCCCGGTTTTGGATCGTTTGAACCGCTGGCATGATGTAAGTCTTCTAACACCGCTTGGGCGATTTTAAACGGATTTTGCAGGGTGATGATTCCCTGACCATCGCCGCGAGAACCCATGACGGGTTTTAAGGCATTAAAGGTTTGCAAAAAAGGGCTAGTGCTACAAATTAAATGAGTTTTTGCCAGTCCCACGGTGCCATTAATTGACCAAGCGGAACCGACGGCATCATCAGGCAGGGTGAGGGTGGTTCCGGGGGCAATCAGGTTTTGTTCAATTTCCGGCTGACTTTTGGCGGATTGCCCAGAAAAAGTATTGAACTGGGACGCAAAGGGATAAAAGGCGATCGCGCTACCACTGTTGTGAATGCCAAACAAGAAAGAATAGATGGGGCGATCGCTATAGTTAAAAATCCGATAGCGAATCCGACTGCCCACAGGCAAAGATAAAATACTACTATTTCCAGAAACCGCCGACCCCTCAGAAGGGGAAGGCCAAGGCGCCCGTCTGGTCGAGGCTTGCATCAGTAATTTTTCTTCGGGGGTCACTTTTTCCAAGGTGACGCGGACGCCCAAACGGGAAGATCCTTGATTCGCGGTTAAACCAATTAACTTCGCTGCCCGTAACATTTCTAAGTAGGGAGTTAATCGTTGTGCCGCCACTTTCACCGCTTCGCCTCCTTCCCCCACCGTATTCACCAGCAGAGTTTGGCCTACAGAAAACAACCCATAACTCCCCTGGGGCAGAATCGGGGTATTAGCAGAAACCAGCCCAGAAAACTTATCTTGGGCTAATTGGTCTTGGCGGACGCGACCAAACAAACAATCCGCTGGTTGTTCTCCTTTGACCACCGTGGAAATATTGGGCATGGCCGCAAAAGCACTGGTAGCATCTACCCGTTCGATCCGCTGTAACTCCGTATCTAAAGCCACGGTCAAGTTGAGATGACGGGGCAAAACCCGCACCGCTTCTTGCAACAATTGCCCTGCCTCTAAAGCCGTTGTCGTAGGGTCTAAAAGTTGGGCTTTAGCGGTTAACCCATCTCGGACACGAATTTGTAATGTGGTAGGGCTTGACTCTGGAGAATTAGTCGGCGGCACTAGAGAAAAAATAGAATTGGCCGAGTAGGTTTCTAGAATATTTGCCGGTAATCCCCCCAGCCATAGCTGTGCCGTCTTGCCCCCTTCTTCTACAGACTTAATCACCCCATCTGCTGATGGCAAGACGGGAATCAGTCCATTATTCTCTCCATTATTCTCTCCAAAGGTCATCGGTAAGATGCGGGAATCGCTTTTGCTACTGCCCGGTTTGACTATTTGCGGTTGCTGAAGAAATCCCCCTAACTCCTGGACGGTACAGGAGACTTTTTGTAAGCTGGATTGCAGACTGGTGGCGGGAGTGGCTAACCACAATTGCTGAGTTAAGGCTAATGTGAATAGTCCAGCGCTAAATCCTTGCCATTTCGCTTCCGTGGCGACTTGGTTCGGACTGGTGGCACTGAGGATTAAGGCCGGGATATTTTGCGGATTATTGGTTGGAGAGGTTTGATTCTTCAGTTTTTCCTGAAAGGCTAGGGCTTCTGAGGTGAGTTGACTGGTGCGGGGGCTGGGGCGAGAACGAATCATCAGGTTGCCTTGGAAATTGCTGCCCGGATAGGTGTAGCTGGTATCCAAGACCGCGATCGCTCGCTTAGTTGGTAGCATAGCCAACAGTTGCCATAAGGTTTCTTCGAGTAAATCATTCACCCCTAATTTAGAAGTATTAGAGGAGTCTGATAATCCGCCATCCACCGGGACTAAGCTATTTTTGCATAAGGGATTTTCGTCGGTACTTTCCCACTTCAAACAGCGACCATAACCACTAAAGTGAAATACGACTAAATCAGCGGCATTCGCTTGATTAACCAGATGTTCCATAAAGGCTGATTCAATATTTGCGCGAGTGGCTTGCTCGTTTTTCAGGGTAAGAATATCTGATGATTGAAAGCCAAAGCGATATTTCAGTAATTCTTCTTGTAAGGCAACATCCGTCACCGCCCCGGATAGGGAGATATCGCCGGGATATTGATTAATCCCCACCAGTAAGGCTAACTTCCTGGCGGTCGGTTGGGCTAAGGCTTGGTAGTAGCGATCGCCTGCTAATGAAATACCTGTTTCACTGATGCCGATTGCGGCAAGCAAACCACTGATTTGCTGAATAAACTCGCGTCGATTGAGTCCCATTCCCTTTTCCTAGCCTCTAACCTCATATAGCTAGTCTAAATCATTAGGTGGTGCGTTGGTTGGGGTGTAGGGCTGCCATCGGTGTAGGGTGTAGGGTGTAGGGTGTAGGGAAGAGTGAAGAGTGAATAGTGAATAGTGAATAGTGATACTTTTTTAACTTTTCACTTTCCTCTTTCCTCTTTCCTCTTCCCCCCACACCCCACACCCTACACCCTACACCCCAACCAACCAACAACCAACAACCAAAAATCGATCTACTTGTGCATAGAACGGGCTAATTCTGCCGCCACTTCTGGACGAGAAAATTCTGGCGGGGGTAATTTACCATCGCGCAACATTTCCCGCACTTTTGTTCCTGATAGGTGAATTCGTTGCTCTGGAGTGCTCGGACTGGTTTTAGTCGTCGCCATGCCCTGAGTCACGGTGCAGTAGAAAGCGTGCTCAAATTTCATCGGTAAAATGCCCAGTTCACCGGGTTCAAACTCATCAAAAATATGTTGAGCATCATATGTGCCGTAGTAATCACCCACCCCCGCATGATCGCGACCGACAATAAAGTGAGTGCAACCATAATTTTTCCGCAGCAGAGCATGGAAAATCGCCTCTCTCGGCCCGGCATAACGCATGGCGGCGGGATTAATGGCCAGTACCACCCTGTCTTTGGGATAATATTTCTCTAGCAAAATTTCATAGCAACGCATCCGCACATCTGCGGGAATATCGTCTTCTTTAGTAGCGCCGACTAGAGGATGTAGAAATAACGCATCCACACTTTCTAAAGCACATTTAGTAATGTATTCATGGGCTCGGTGGATGGGGTTACGGGTTTGGAAAGCCACAATGCTTTTCCAGCCGTTTTCCCGGAAGAGTTTCCGAGACTCAGCGGGATCGATTTGGTACTTGGGAAACAAGGGATGGGGATCTCGTTGGAGTAACCAGACTGGGCCTGCGAGGTTAATTGGCCCTTGTTCATAAACCACCTTGACCCCAGGATGGTTTATGTCTTCGGTGCGATAGACTTTACTCGCTTCCAGGGCTTTGTTGTAACGATATTTTTGGGTCAGTTCCAGTACCCCGACAAATCGACCGTTAGGATCGTCTAAGCGTACCCAAGACCCTTCTTTAAGCCGGTCTGCTTCTGCTTCGGTGACAGATAAGGTGATGGGAATTGCCCAGGGTAAGCCATTGGCCAGACGCATATCGGTGACTACTGGTTCATAGTCTTTCTGTTCCATAAAGCCATTTAGAGGGCTAAAGCCACCAATGGCAATCAGAATCAAGTCCGATAGGGATCTTTCCGTGAGTTGAATGCGGGGTAAAGAATTAGCTTGGTCAAGAAATTCCTGCTTTTGACCAGGGCTGGCAATGCGATTGATTAGGTGTCCGCCGTGGGGAGCAATAGCGTCTTGTAAGTGATGACTCAAGGCTGATCCTCTGAATTATGCTAACAGTAACAATTAATTTTGCTGCTTGTAATCCTACTTTGCGAACCTATCTTCAGACAAGAAGTCTTTGCCCGCGTTCGCCTTGGCCGGTTCAATAATGCCGCCACCGAGTAAAATTTCGCCATTGTACCAGACTGCGGCTTGTCCGGGTGTGACCCCAAACTGCCGTTCATCAAATACTAATTTGACGCGATCGCCTCCTTCGCCTCCCTCTAAAGGAATCACTGTCACCGGCACTGCTGGCGTCCGATAGCGAATTTGCACTTCAGCGCGGATCGGGCTGCTGGGTGGTTCCATAGAAACCCAATTCACTTGTTTAACGGTGCATTCCCCCCGGGTTGCCACGGTGCGATCGCCCACAATCACTTGATTTTTAATTGGATCTAAGGCCACCACATAAAGCGGTTCTGGCGCTGCCAACCCAATTCCCCGTCTTTGTCCAATGGTGTATCGATGAATCCCCTCGTGTTCGCCTAAAACATTGCCTTGGGTATCCACAATTTGTCCTTTTTGGCGCTTAATATATTGTTCCAAAAAGTTCTGCATTGAACCATGGGCTTCAACCAAGCAAAGGTCTTGACTTTCTGGTTTATCCGCCGTAATCAAGCCAAATTCAGCGGCAATTTTCCGCGTTTCTGTTTTGGGAATATTTCCTAGGGGAAATATACAATGAGCTAACAAATCTTGGGTCAGATCGTATAAGAAATAGGATTGATCTTTATTGCGATCGACTGCCCGCAACAACTGATAACGGCCAGTTTCCCCGTTATATTCGCTCCGCGCATAATGACCTGTGGCAATGCGATCGATGCCCAATTCTTCCTGGGCATATTTCAACATTGGGCCAAATTTCACCGCTTTATTACATTGAGAACAAGGTAATGGTGTCACGCCACTACTGTAACCAGACACCAAATAATTGATAATATTCTTCTCAAACAGTTCGCGGCTATCCACAACATGATATGGGATGCCTAATTGTTCGCAAAGTGCAGCAGCATCAACCATTCCCTCTGAGCAGCACTGACCCTTGCCCTTCATCAGCCAAAGGGTCAGACCTACAACTTCATATCCTTGATGATGGAGGATGGCAGCTGCAGTTGAACTGTCAACGCCACCGGATAAGCCAACGACAATTTTTATCATATCATAAAAAAAATCCTCTCAATTACTTTAACAAATCGTGACGGTTGTTGGTGGTTGTTGGTTGGTGGCTGTTGGTTGGTGTGGTTGGTGGTTGTTGGTTGGTGGTTGTTTGCCGAGTTGATTTCCTCAAAAATAACAACTATTGGCAATTAGCTATTAATAGCTAACTATTAAAAATAGAGAAATATTAGGGTTAGGTATGAACATGAAAGAAACTTATCTGCTGATGGCGATCGCGATCGCGGCTCAAGTCTTCACCCCAAGGGGAAACATCGCTCACGCTGAACCTTTACCATCGTTGCCTTTTGGTAATCAAGGGATGCCTCCGGATCCGTCTTCTTTCCCATCGGTGGTTTTGCCACAAGACCGGAATTTTCAAGTTAACCCGAGTTTGACTAACCCAGATTTTCGGGATAATTCGCGGAATTTGAACAGTAAACGCTATTTGGTCTATATTCCTGGAGAAAATCCCCAGACCCTTGCCCAAGTCCGGTTATATGAACCAGAGGCGTTTCTGACTGAGTACAAAGGACGAAGGGTGATTCAAGTGGGGGTTTTTGCTGATCGCAATAATGCTCAACGATTGGCTAGAGAATTGGAATTAGGAGGGGTGAGATCCGCGATCGCTTCCATTGACCAACCGGCAACCCATGTGGCTCCAGCTTGGAGCAATCCTCCCGTGGCTTCTGGGTATAATCTTCCCCCGGTGAATAATTCTCAGGCTATGCCCCCGATTGGGACTTCACCCTCGACTCTTCCGGCACCCCCTCCCGGTGGCGGCACTCAACTAGCCAGAGGGTATTTTCTGATCGTTCCGGGCAATCGCCAAGATTTACCTAGAATGATTCAAACCGCCGTGGATGCGGGGATTGCCGGTGCAGAAATTTTCACCAGAGAACAACCTTTTGGCCCCCATATTGCGATCGGGCCTTTTCGCGATCGCACCACCGCCCAACAAGAAAGCGGTTATTTACAAAGATTTGGCCTTGATGCCCGAATTCATTTTCAAAATTAACTCAAAATTAACTTGTTATTTGTTCTTTGTTGGTTGTTTTTTTGTTCTTTGTTTGTTATTTGTTGTTTTTTGTTTTTTTCGGGGTAAATTCACCAATTAAATATCAAAAAAACACAATAAGTTAAGTTAAATGATTCCCAATAAATCATCGGCATCAAATATTAACTACAAAAAACCTATCAATTATCAACAGAAAAATCATCGAAAAATTATGAACCGACCAGAAATTGAGCAATTTATCGTTACCGCCGAACAAATGCGGGCGAGCGAAAATCGGGTATTTGATGCGGGAATGCCCGTGGCCGCATTAATGGAAAAAGTGGCCAATTTGGTCGCTCGTCGGATTCAAGCCCTTTACCCCTTGCCTAAGTCCACCACTTTATCCGTTGGGGTATTAGTCGGGCCGGGACATAATGGCGGGGATGCCTTAGTGGTGGCACGGGAGTTACATTTTCGGGGCTATAAAGTAAGCGTTTATTGCCCCTTTACTAAGCTGAAAGATTTGACCCAGCATCACGCAAAGTATGCGGCAAGTTTGGGCATTCCAATTTATCAAGAAATTGACTTCCTCCAAAATTGTGATATATTTATAGATGGCTTGTTTGGGTTTGGTTTGGAACGGCAAATTAAAGACCCCGTAGCCACAGCGATCGCCCTGGTAAATAGTTGGGGCAAACCGATTCTCAGTATTGATATTCCATCGGGGTTACATACAGATACCGGGGCTGTATTAGGCACCGCCATTTCTGCTACCCACACTTTTTGCTTAGGCTTATGGAAACTCGCTTTTCTCCAAGACCAAGCCTTAGATTATGTCGGTCAAGTGGAGTTAATTGATTTTGATTTGCCTTTGACTGATATTGAGGCAGTGTTGGGCAATTTCCCAAAAGTCCACCGGATTACCACCGAGCAAGCAAAATCATACTTACCCCTACCCCGTCCAGTGACTGCTCATAAGTATAAATTGGGTCATTTGTTGTTAATTTGTGGTTCGCGGCAGTACACGGGGGCAGCGATTTTAGCCGGTCTGGGAGCTCGCAGTAGTGGGGTGGGGATGCTTTCGATGGCGGTGCCCGAATCCCTCAAGCTGTTGTTAAATCGTCATTTGCCCGAAGCTTTGGTGATTGATTGTCCCGAAACGGAAAGTGGCGCGATCGCTCATTTGCCCCCAGATATTGATTTCCGTGCTTATCAGGCGATCGCTTGTGGTCCCGGATTAACTATGCAGCCCATGCTTTTGGTCAAACAGATATTAGAAAAGGAATGCCCTTTGCTCCTTGATGCCGATGGGTTAAATATTCTTGCCCAACTCGATCCTCGGCAAATCTTACTCCAGCGAGCGGCGCCCACCATTCTAACCCCGCATCCTGGGGAGTTCCGGCGTCTATTTCCCGATTTAGGCGTAAATCTATCCAATCGAATTGCTGTCTGCCAAAGCGCTGCCCAACAAAGTGGCGCGATCGTGGTCTTGAAAGGCGCTCTTGTGGCGATCGCTCACCCCAATGGCAGCACCTACATCAACCCCCAAAGTACCCCAGCCCTTGCCAGAGGGGGTAGTGGTGATGTGCTCACCGGATTAATGGGCGGACTGATCGCTCAAGCCAACCCGGACAATCTCATCGAGCGGGTTCAAGCCGCTGTCTGGTGGCACGCACAAGCGGGAATCTTGGCGGCAAAACAAAGAACTGAACTCGGTGTTGATGCGTTTACCCTGACTCAGTATCTAATCCCAGTCTTACAAGCTTAAAATGTAGTCATTTCAATTGTGCTTGAGATAAAACATCAGCGGCGCAATGCTTGCGTCCTTACATAATGTATTAATATTACTTTTGTATCAAAATTACTCTAAACAACCACATCAGAAAAATCTGTCACTCCCGCGCAGGCGAGAATCCACAGCCTATCAGCGGGGAGCGAAACATGCAATTAATTATCTTCACCTACCTATTGCGAATCTTATGGTGAATCAAACCGGCTATTTTTTTATCAAAACAAAAGCACCCAAGCCTTAACGACTGAGTGACTTCCGATGATAGTAAGCACTTGTTCGCAGATTTTCAATCAATCATGTTGAATGAATTTGCTGCCGATCGCATCAGCTTTGGAAGTATCAGCCCGTTGTGCGGGTGCTATTGTTGTTGAGCGAGACAGATGTTTGGTTAAACAGAATGAACCTCTTGAATGATTAAGTGAACCTAACTGTTTGATCTGCCAGGGAAGCTTTTTTGCTTCTGCTATTAATCTATCACTTTTTTTCCCTAGTGCAAGTATCTGATACAAATGTTTACAATTCATGGGGCGATTATGCGGCGATCGCTAAAAAATTGCCTTCTTAGTTGACTAGAAAAATCAACAAAACTGGCGACTAGATGCTACCCTCAAATCCTGGCGGTGTCACGGTGACAGGGGTTCCTCTATCCTGAAAGGAATCGCCGGTTATTGCGGAACATCGGGAAGCGATCGCACTCCTGGAGAAGACTTGCAGAAGACTTTTTCAGTCTGTATGGGCGAACTTTTCCCGGATTTCATAAGTATTTTTACTAGAGTATTTTTGCCAGAAATTCCCCCTCCGGTAATTTGACAAAACTTTTACAAAACTTTACACAATAGAGAAGAATCAAAAAAAGCGATCGACCCAGGTTTCAACCCGTGGGCATTTAACAACTATCAGTTTGTTCACCAGTTTGTTGAGGCGATCGCAGACTTAAAGGAATCGGCTGATGATAAATCGGACTATATCCGGGTAAAATCTGCACCGTTTCTTGGGCAACTCTTAAAGTCAAAGAAAGGCGCACCTTGCCACTGGTATTATAAACCGAACGATGGATCACGCCATCCGTAAAAACAATAAATTCTCCCGGACGTAAGACCACCGGCATCACTTTTTCTTGCACAGATTTGGGGACGCGGAAAAAATGATTGCCACTAAAAGGATCGGTGACTTGAATTTCACAATTATCCGCCTCACTTTTGGGGACAAATTCAAAGCCATTCCTCTCGGTGACATCAGTTAAAGCAATATAGACATTAATAGTTTTTCCCTCACCGGCTAATAAATTGGGGTAAATATCCCGATGCCAAAAAGGAATTAGTTGACGGGAGGGATAATTCACCCACAACTCGGAACGCCATAAGTTAAAACTGTCCCCCAAATAATTGCGGAGAACTGCCAATAAATTCTCATCTTGACATAGCCGAAACAACACCGGGGAATCTAAATGTCTTTCCATATAAAATTGTCGCTGATAACATTGCACCAGCAGCAACATAATTGAGCCAAATTGGAACTTTACCAGTGATTTTAATGCCTGAGTCAATAAAACTTTTACCGGCGGTTTAGGTAACACTTGCTGAAAAAGATGCTGACGAATTGTGGCGATTTCATCCTGAGTTAATTTCAGGGCATAAGGCCCCCAAACCTCATCACTACCATCATAATTAATCGTTTTTTTCTTGCTACAGGTTGCTACAGGTTCTTTGCCCCCAGTCCAGGATAAACTTTTATCCCATAACTCTTGACATAGCTGAGAATCTTGGGCTAAAATAGGCCAAGACATTTCTTCACATTTCGGGCTAAAAAATTTACCTGTAACTGACTCAACAGCGGGAGAAGTGGCACAGAATAGACTACTATAGGCGCCTTTTTCTGGGCTAATTCCTAACCCTAAATACTTACTCAAGCGATGACCGATAGTAATATTAGATTGGACAAATCCCGGATGCACGGCATTGACCGTGACATGGGGTGATTTTGCCGCCAAATGTCTGGTTAAAAGCAGCAAGCAAAGTTTAGATTGACTATAGAGGGGGATAAAGTTTAACGGGGTAGGTTGGACAAATAAATCCCACTGAATTTGTTTGGGTTTTAAAGCCATGTCTGAAGATACCATAACCACTCGACTAGGGGCGGATGCTTCCAGTCGCTCCCAGAGTAAATAAGTGAGCAAAAAATGCCCTAAATAATTAGTGCCCCAAATTAACTCAAATCCTTCTTCCGTGACGCCGTTGCCGTTGAAAATTCCGGCGTTATTGACTAATATATGTAGGGGTAAATTTTTGGCCAGAAAAAGTTGGGCACAGTGGCGGACGGATTCCAGGGAAGCCAGATTTAAAGGTAGATATTCTATATGAGGATTGGCGGTTTTTTGGCGAATATAAGAAATAGCTTTTGCGGCTTTGGTTTGGGAACGACAAGCAATAAAAACATGATGGCCTAATTTGGCTAAACCCAAAGATGTCATTAGTCCTACACCGGAGTTGCCCCCTGTAACAATACAGACTTGCATTGATTAGTTTTGGTGATTTTGATTGATAATTTTGTCCGTTTGATCATAACATGGGTCATGTAGGCAATGTGGTGCCGTTTATTTTAGAGGGCGAGCGCCGTCAGCCTACCCAAAAAGTTCAAAAAGCTCATTTAAGGCCAAAAGGCTCAATCTTTAATCGAGCGATATAATTGAGGCTAGTTTTTACCAAAAAAGCACAAAGGACACAAATATTTATCTTTTCTGTGTCCTTTGTTATAGTCATTTCAATTGTAATTTCTATAAAACATCAGGGGCGCAAGAATTGCGCCTGCATTTGCACCCTCTCTCAGCATTTTGTCAAGCACAATTGAAACAACTATATCTAAGGTTATGCGTTGACCGTTTTGGTTTTAAATAAAGTATTTAGTTCGGGCGGGATTTTGGCAAATTCAATGGTGGTATCTTTAGGATAAGGACTCACTTCCATATTCAAATTTTGATTGCCGTTAAAGTCTTCAAATTCAAATTTAGAAAAGAATAATCCTTTCTCTGATTCCGATGTTAAACTAAAGCATTCGGCATTTTCGTAGCAAATGATTAATTTACGCAGGGTTACGCCCGGAACAATGGTTGCCTTTCCATTTTCTTCCTGTTTGACTAAAGAAATCAGGGTCTTGGAACTAATGCCTTTGGAGAAGGGAACGGTAAATGCGATCGCTGCTTGGTGGGGAATTGTGACTTGTTCAAAGATAGAAGAGTCAACAAATCCTAAGAATTCAATCTGCATGGATTCGTAGCTAGACAGACAGGAAAAATTTAGACCAATTTTTACTAAAGTTTTCATACTTTTGACCTTGAGGCTGGTTCTCATTTAATGAATTTGCCCAACGAGGGGGCATTTAATTATAGAATCAATTTTGTAATATGTCAAGAGGGACTGTTTTTACTGAGTTAATTTACTTTACCAGGGGTACGGAAGTACAGGAAAATTTTTCTGTATCCAAATATAATTAACTCAGAAATCCGGCAATGGGAACGGGCTATAACTGGCGGACAACGGTCAACGTTTAACCGATAAGTTACTATAAATCCATCATACATTTTGTGCTTAATAACACAAAATCCCCGATTTTAAATGCAGCGCAAGATTCGATAAAGTTAGCCACTGCTGCGGGGGTCTCTAAGTTCAGTTGCGCGATCGCCTCTGTTGCCTCCGGTTGATATTGTTGAATCCAGTCATTTTTGGCTAAATAATCTGGGGTAAAAGCTGACTTTTCTAATAACCAAAAATCAATTCCGTACTTAACGATAAACTGCTGCATTTCTGCTAAATCAGGGGTATATTGAGCGCGAATTAAATCTTTAGTGCGTTGACTAAATTCTGCATAATAGCCAGTATGATAAGGAATCGCATATTCGGGGGCAACCAATACCGATCGCAGGGCAAAGGTGGGCAGGTTATTCGCTTCGGAAGATAGGGAAGCAATTAAGCTATCTTTGGGTTGTTGTTGCAAAAATTCGTATAAAGGAGCAAGGTTGCCCGGACGGTAATTTGTGCGGGGAAAACTGGATTCATAGACGGGATAAAAAATCGTTAAAGCAATTAACAAACCACTAGCGATCGCCCAACCTTTTTGGGGTTTTTGCCCTGGTTTAAAGGACTGCAACGCGGCATCTAGTATCACAGTAATCAAGATGCCTGTGGCAATTGCCAAAACAACTCGACAGCTATGTTCCATATAGCGACCGGGCAAATACAGCCGCAACAAAACCGCATGAGCCGCGATAAACATAGCCACCGATACTATCATTATATCACCCAATAATCTAATTTGGGGATTAATTTTTGTCACCAGGGTAAATTTCTGAGCATTGTGCCAAATTAAAGGGAAAAATAGCCCTAGCCAAATGAAGGGAGGTAACACCGGAGGGAAAAACCCACTTAGTTCCCCAATCAGCCAATACTCTATGGGATTATCATTAAAAAATGGGGTGCGTCCTCCCGGCCAAAATTCCGGCATCAGCCTCGCTTCACTTGCGGTGATTGCCCCGCCATAATCATTGGGTTGCCAGGCATAAATTACTAATACTATAACTCCTACCAAAAACGGCAGAATACTGATTAAATATTCTGCTGATTCCCCAGTTTTAATTAAGGGCAGTTGCGGGCTTTTTTTGCTCCATAAACATCTGATAAAAATTCCCAGGTTTTCCCAGTTTACCAGCCGCAACAGTAAGACCGGACAACAGATTAAGATTAATTGAGGATAAAGTAATCCCAGCAGGGCGATCGCCACACAAGTGCCGATTAAATTTCGTTTCAATAAATAATAGATAAAAACTACGAATAACGGATAGATAAAGGCGCGAGGAGTGGCGGAAACCACATCAAATTTCATCCAAATACTTTGATTAAGAATCAAACTAGCCATAAACCCGGCAAAGGGAACGGGTAATAGTTCTATTGTCACTCCAAAACAATAGATAGTGGTGAGAATTCCCAGAACCGGAGGCAACAGTTTGCTTAACAGTAAGGGTTCAATTCCTAAGCGGGCAATAATTTGATAAAAGGTGGTATAACCCAGGGGAACGACTGATTGAAAATAGTCCGCAATTAAATCCCCAGGAAATAATTCTGGGTCAACAAACCGCTGCATCCAAAATACATGCTGTCTGGCATCATCTTGAATTACATATTCACTATTAAAGGCTTTTTGTAACACCATCCAGCCATAAATAACGGCCAAAGTGATGCTGAGGCTAAACCAAAAAATCGTCTGAGATTTTTTTCCACTGGGAGTAGTCAGCCATTGTTGGCAATAACTTAGGGAATCATTCATAGATTATAGATTTTTGCTGCTATTGTTACTGTTAATTTTACCGCTAGTTTGACCGCTAGTTTTACCGCTAAGTTTCATGGTAGCAAGATATTGCCCTAAAAAGGGTAAACCAGCGAGCGCGGGTATCAGATAACGGGAGGTACAAAGTAACCCTAATGCGGCGCCGGTGGCTGGGTCAAAATAGGGTTGATAAAATAAAATTAATGCCGCATCCCGAGTGCCAACTCCGGCAAAAGTTAAGGGCATTAAACCAGCCAAAATTGCTAGAGGAGATAAAGCCAGATTTGCCAATAAAGGCACCGCCGCATTTAAGGCTAAAATAAAGAACCAAATTTGCAGCAAATGGCCAAACCAAATTAAAATAGAAGTGCCGGTGATTTTAATTAATTGCTGGCGATCGCGCCAAAAATAATCGTGCATTTCTCCCCAGGAAAACCGCATTTTATCCAACTTAATTTGGATTTTTTTCGGAGCAATTCGGCTGATACTGGCAAAAAATAGCTGGGCAAACTGACGAGAACTTAGGAGGAGTATGCCCACGATTAACCCTCCGGTGACTCCAGCGGTCATCAGCCAAAATAGTCCATCTTTTTGGGGATAAACTATCAACCCAAAAGCACACCAAAGCAGCAGAGATAACATATCACAGGCTTTTTCAAAGACCACTAAAGATAAGGCTAAAGAACCGCTGAGATGGCCGCGATCGCGCATAAAATAAGCTTTAGCTAAATCCCCCATTTTTGAGGGTAATACCATATTTAGCACACTGGCGGCTAAAATTAGCTGATTAGCTTGCATAAATCCTAGCCCCGCAGTCACCGGGGTTAATTGTTGCAGTCGCCAACTGGTCAGCATGGTTAAGGGGACGACCATTGCTAAGGCGATCGCCATCCAAAGACGGTGACTTGTTTGGAACACCGCCAAAAGTCCGAGGCCATCAATTTTAGTGTAAATTATGGCTAAAATTAGCAGACTCACTATTAGAGAAATCAACCGTTTCATTAATACCAGTAATCTCACATATAACTTGAACCGAATCAATTAAACCGAAGTGGGCGATCAATGGCGATCAATCTTTTATCGATTTTTTATCGATGACTCTGGTTGACACCTCAAATAAATTGACCCTCCGCTTTTAAGTTGGGTTTGAGCATCAAGACTTGGGGGTCATCGGTGAATGGTTGACGGTGAAATCAACCAAAAGCCAATCGCTGACCGCTGTAGCTGAACGGCGACATTTTTCTATGTCCAATCGCGGAAACTCCCTTACAGCATCACTCTGAGCTTTTTTTAAACGGGTAAAATACCCTCTCAATCTCCCGCTTCCCTCCTACATCCCGCCATCAGTAGCGAGTGTGACTACAAATATAAGATATAACCGGTGTATTACTCTCAGAAATTTTGAAAAATGGTACTATATGGAGAAAAAATAAATCGTTATTGTCAGTAGCCGTCAAATCCAACCAAGAGGGATAACCTGTCGGGAGTATCTAATTTTTGCAGAGAATAGCTTTACGGAGGAGAACAAAGATGTGCCAATGAAAGATACACTGAGCAAAGATTCCCTCAACCGGAGTCTGTATTTTGGCTAAGATGAGACATAGCATAATTACAAAGAATTTTTCTGGAATTAAACAATTACACAAGTTGGCTCAAACAATCAATCAACAAACAATCAATCAACCTTGATGAATTTAATAAATTAAACGTTTAAACTACCCGAAATAATTGCTATTGCTAAACTAAATAAGTGCCTAGTTACGCCTAGATTACCATAGATTATGGGGAAAAATCAATTAAATATAGCGCTAAATCTAGCGTTTGCCTTGTCCATGACCGTTATGACATCATTTTCAATGCTAACGAAGGTTAAATAAATTCCTATGAATCAAACCAATCGTTCCGCAATCCAAGCCAGTATTTTAATTGTTGATGATACTCCAGACAATTTACGTTTTCTTTCCAAATTTTTATCTCATAGAGGTTATAAAGTTATAAATGCGCTTAATGGTTATCTAGCTTTAACTGCTGCCAAAGCCGCGCAGCCAGACCTAATTTTATTAGATATTCAAATGCCAGATATGGATGGCTATCAGGTTTGTCAGATTCTCAAAAGCGATCCAGAAACTTATGATATTCCCGTCATTTTCTTAACGGCGATGAATTCAGTAATTGACAAAATAAAAGCGTTTAGCGTTGGCGGCGTCGATTACATTACTAAACCATTTCACTTCGAGGAAGTTTTAATTAGAATTGAGAATCAACTGAAATTTCAAGCGGCAAAAGCAGAAATTCGTCAACTTAATTCAGAGTTAGAAAGTCGGGTCATAGACCGGACTGCCGAACTGGAAAAAGCCAATGAGAAACTGAAACAAGAAATTGCAGAACGCCAAAAAGCAGAAAAACGACTGCTGCACATGGCATGGCATGATTCTTTAACTGGATTACCTAATCGTTCCTTGTTAATCGAGGAGTTGCAAACCTGCTTAAACCGCGTTAAAAGCGATCCAAGTTATTTATTTGCTGTGTTATTTTTAGATTGCGATCGCTTTAAAGTAATTAACGATTCTTTGGGTCATTTGGTAGGAGACCAAGTAATTATCGCCATTGCCAAACGCTTGCAATCATGCCTAAGTGCAGAAGACACTCTGGCTCGGTTGGGTAGTGATGAATTTACCATCATCCTCAAAAATATTCGCGATATATCTGATGCTATTAACCGGGCGAAAACCATTAACCAAGAATTACAATTACCTTTAAAAATAGAATCTTATGATGTATTTATTAATGTTAGCATTGGCATTGCTATGGGCAATGCGGATTATGAAAAGCCAGAGCATATATTAAGAGACGCAGATATTGCCATGTATCAAGCCAAAAAGCTGGGTCATGCTCACTATCAAGTGTTTGAATCCAGGATGCGGGAGCATGCGTTAAAACGTTTACAACTAGAAACTGATTTGCGTTTGGCAGTTCAAAGCCAAGAACTCTATTTAAATTACCAGCCAATTATTTCCCTATGTACCGGCAAGATGGCTGGATTTGAGGCGTTGGTTCGCTGGCATCATCCCCAACAAGGCTTTATTTCTCCGGGTGAATTTATCCCTGTGGCCGAGGAAACTGGGTTAATTGTTCCTATTGGCATTTGGGTATTGCGTGAAGCTTGCCAAACTATGCAGTCTTGGGTAGAAAAATTTCCCGAATTCAAGTTACATATTAGTGTGAATCTTTCCGTGAAACAATTTCGCCAACCCAATTTGATCGAGGCGCTCGATCAAATTCTCGCGGAAACTAAATTAAATAGTGAATATTTAAAACTAGAAATTACGGAAACTGCGATTATGGATAATGCCGAATCAGCAAATCGGCTATTGAAACAACTTAGAGCCCGCAAAATTAAGTTATCCTTGGATGATTTTGGCACCGGATATTCTTCTCTAAGTTATTTGCATCGATTCCATCTGGATACTTTAAAAATTGATCGTTCCTTTATTAGTGACATTAGTGATGATCGCGAAAGTTTAGAAATTGTTGAGGCGATCGTCACCCTGGCTCACCAATTAAAAATGGATGTAGTTGCGGAAGGGGTGGAAACCCTGATGCATTTTAATCAACTCAGAACATTAGGAATTGAGTTTGGTCAGGGATATTTTTTCGCCAAGCCTTTGGATGCAGAATCTGCCGAAGCCTTGATTCGCAACCAACCACAATGGTGACATTAATTAATCATTGATAATTAATCATTGATAATTAATACCTGCTAGGGCTCAATTTTTAATTATTTTACCCCATTCCCTGCCGTCTATTCCTAGTTAAAAATAACTATAAAACTCGTTGCACAGTCAAAGATTCACCGGGAGATAGTCTTTTGATTTCTGCGGTTAAATCCAGCCAAGGTTGCAATTGCCCCGCTTGAAATGTGCGACTCATCACTACATAAATTGAAGTTTGATCGCAGCCAATTCCGGCGGACAAAACCTTGTCCCAAGATGCCGCACTTAGGCTATCGGTAATCTGTAATTGACCATCAATCCACTGCAAGTGACGCACAAATTTAAAGGGCGCTTTTTGTTTCCCCGTAATCAGCGTTTTCTGCAATATTTTTCTAATCAAATTGGGAAAAAATCGCCCCACCGTTAACATGACGCCGCGTAGAATAATTAAATTTAGCGGCGTCATCAGCTTTTGTTTTGCCCATCCCAGATGACCATGAATAATGATTTCATTTTCTCCCAGTTCATATTCATAAGTATCTACTAAATGACCTACGGCATTTTTTACTTTTTTGCCGTCAGAAACCAGCAAAGAAAATTGGGTATCTGAAGCAATCAGTTTGCCTTCTCTAAATAGTTTAAATACTCCGCCCTTGTTAATGGCGAGATAAAGTTCAGCCACCGCAGTTTTTTCTGGCTGATTTTCTGATATTTTTTCCAGTTGAATTGCCTCATATTTTGACTTGGTAATTTCTGTCGATTTTAAAACTTGCTTGGCTGGGGTTTTCGTGAGATTAAACAAATCTATCGTATCTTGAAGTGGTTCGTTATTATCATCTTTAATCGGGGCTAATTTCTGTGACAATAGATTATTTTTTAGCTCATTTTTTGAATCATTTATGTTACTATTTTCTGTGACAGCCACTTCTTGAATATTTTCTGGTTTAGTTTCTGGACTATTTTCGCTGGTGGTTTCTGAAAATTTTCGCCAAATCATAATTTGGGCACCGGGAAACCAAATCTTATTTGGCTTATTATTTGGCTGATTTAGCGATCGCGGATCAGTATTAGGGCGATCGCTGACAAAATCTCGCCATGCCAGTAAGTAATTCCAAGTGTGATGACCAATAATATGATCGTCCGCATAACAGGGGTTTAAATTATTAGCTAAACCAACTAAAAATTTGTCATTAATGGTCAAAGCTTCTGGCAGCCATTTACCGACCAATTCAAACCCATGCGGAAAGAAATTATAAGTATTACGACTGGTATATTCCCCCCCATAAGAACCATCAGGATGCACAAAATGGGTAGCAAATTCTACTGCTTTCTTTAAAGGTTCTTTTAAATGAGAATCTGGCCATAATTGATCAAGCCTTGCTAAAGCAGAAATAGTCAGAGTATGATATCCCGGATCGCAGCCCTCATATTCTTGAAACCAGCCTTCACTATTTTGCCAAGACAATAATTGTTCTAAGCGTCGCAGTTTAGCCGATTCCCATTTGGCAGTTTCTAAAAGTTTGCCAGTTAACTCCAAACAGAGGACGATTAAAGCTTGGTGATTTGCGAGTTTACCACTTTCTTGATGGTGGGCTAACCAGTCAGCCCGACGTTCAAAAAATTTCAATAATTCATAGTGATTAAGTTCTAATTGACGGTAGCTTTCCAGGCAAGCTAAAAGAGAAAAAGCCGCCGCTCCAGCTGCCCGTTCAAAAGGGAAATAGTCATCACAAGAGCCATCTTGATGGGCGCTGTGGGCTGCGTAGAAAATTCCCGCTTCTACCCAGTCTCTAATCACCGGCTTTTGATAATAAGGATTGTCTGGCAAATTAGTCTGATAGACTAAGGTCAGCGGCCAGACAAATTCTTGAGCCATGCCACTGGGAAAGTCAATAATTTTATAGTGCCAAAAGTTACGGTCAAAACAGCCATAAGTGGGACTATGGGGGTTTCGGTCTAGCAGGGTGAGAATTTTGGGAATTTGCCCGATCGCCTCACGAGCAAATAAGTCTCGATTCACGGTTTGACTCACGGTTTGACTCACGGTTATATGCACTTCCTGATTCAGGTTTAACTTATTTGTATGATGTAGAAAAGTCAGCGATCATCAATTTGATAATGACTGCATAATACCATTTATAATTAAAAATGCAACTCAGAAAAATGCAACTCAGTTGGAACGCAATAATTGCGCGGGGCGCTTGGACGTAGCGCCCCTACACCCTTGTTCTTATGACCCAATGGCTGCCCAAACCGGATCAATTATCGATCGCCTCCGAAGAGGTGCATATTTGGCAAGCGGATTTAAATCTCCCTTGGTCAAAAATTGAAAAATTGCAGCAAACTCTTTCCCCAGACGAACAACAAAGAGCCACTCGCTATCAGTTCGAGCGCGAGCGCCAGCATTTTATCGCCGGTCGGGGGATTTTGCGGCAAATTCTCAGTAACTATTTAGACTGTCACCCCAGTAAATTAGCGTTTACTTATAGCCAAAAAGGAAAACCATCGTTAGTAACAGAAGTAACAGACAATTATCCGAGGAAACTAGAGAAACTTGAGTTTAACGTATCCCATTCTCACGGCAGGGCATTATATGCGATCGCCTGTTACCGAAAAATTGGCATCGACCTAGAATATATCCGCCCCGTAGAAGTGCAAAACTTAGCTAAAAGATTCTTTTGTCCGGCGGAATATTATGCCCTAACTCAACTACCAAAACCCCAGCAAGAAAAAGCTTTTTTTCACGCTTGGACTTGTAAAGAAGCCTACTTAAAAGCCACCGGCGAAGGCATTATTGGCTTAGAAAAAGTAGAAGTATGCATCAATCCCGCTCTCCCAGCGAAAATTATCAAAATTGCCGGAAATTCTCAGGCTATATCATTATGGCAAATCGAAAAATTAGAGGTCAATTCTGGCTATATGGCAGCAGTGGCCATACAGCCCCCAAGTAATGTAATTAAATATTGGTATTGGGATTGGTATTGGGGAGAAAGCTAAACTTAAACTAATCATTACTAATCATTACCTGGTTTTTTGGCAGCATCATTCAATGGTTTTAACTGACTGGTTTCAGTTTCAGCCCGTCGCATTCTTAGTTGAATTTCTTCTAATAACTTGCGATTTACCGCCAGCAAATCTGCCACCAACCCCAAAATCCATAATTGAAATCCCATTAACATCAAAATTGCGGCCAAAATCAGACTAGGAATCCGAGTTCTTTCTGTCCCCAGCAAAAAATAAATTAACCAACGGACTCCTAGCCCAAAACCGATGGTAAAAGGAACCCCACCGAGAAGCAAAAAGAATCGCAGGGGTTTATAGGTCATAAAAATTCTAAAAATAGTAAAAATCGACCGTTGAATATAAACGGGAATACTTTTTACCAATCGAGAAGGGCGTAAATAACCATTAGTTCTAATGGGGACAGAAGTAATCGCCATTCCTTTTTGTCCCGCTTGAATAATCGTCTCTAAAGTATAAGTATATTCATTAAAAACATTTAACTGCATCGCCGCTGACCGACTAAATGCCCGAAACCCGCTAGGGGCATCGGGGATATCCGTTTGACTGGCTAAACGTACTACCCAACTGCCTAATTTTTGCAATAATTTCTTGGTAGGCGAAAAATGTTTAATATCCAAAATCGGACGGCTGCCAATCACAATTTCGGCTTCTTTTAACAAAATTGGCTGAATTAGTTTAGGGATATCTTCAGCACAATATTGATTATCTGCATCCGTATTGACAATAATATCTGCCCCCGCTTTGAGGGCTGCTTCTAAACCAGCCATAAATGCTTTAGCCAAGCCTTGATTTGTAGGCAAATGTACGATATAATCCACCCCGCAAGCTTTGGCTACTTCCACCGTGCGATCGCGGCTGCCATCATCAACCACCAGCCACTCAACACAATCCACCCCTGGTAATTGGCGCGGCAATTCTGATAAAGTAATACCCAAGGTGGCTTCTTCGTTATAACAAGGAATTTGAATAATCAGTTTAGTCATCTATCAACAAATCAACCAGCTTTCCTCTCAAAAAATCTGATGATAAATTCACCGCCATACTGATATTTAACCAGTAAACTAGATGCTTAACTTTTGGGTCTAGTGTCTAGTGTGTTTTTTGTTCGTTGTTCGTTATTGTTTATTGGTTACTGGGGTCAAACAACCAGCAACCAATCACAATTACAATCACAATTAACCACAATCACAATCAGCAGTGAAAAAAATGGCAGCTAAAAGCAGCTAAAAGTTGTATGATGCTGTTAAGTTAAGTTTTACTTATTGATTCATTCATTGGGACTGATCCAAGTCATTCTTTTTTTACCAGCAGCCCGATTTTTACCACAGGTTAACACCTATGCATCTCAGCGAACTTAAGCATCCGAACCAATTACACGGTCTATCGATTCACCAACTCGAACAAATTGCCCGACAAATTCGGGAAAAACACTTAGAAACGATCGCCGCCACTGGGGGACACCTCGGCCCCGGTCTGGGAGTGGTGGAACTCACCCTAGGACTATACCAGACCCTTGACCTGGATCGCGACAAAGTAATTTGGGACGTGGGACACCAAGCCTATCCCCATAAACTCATCACAGGTCGTTACAACAACTTCAGTACCCTGCGGCAAAAAGGTGGTATCGCGGGATATCTCAAGCGGTGTGAAAGTAAATTTGACCATTTTGGGGCGGGTCATGCCTCCACCAGCATTTCCGCAGCCTTGGGTATGGCGTTGTCCCGGGATCTCAAAGGGGAAAAATTTAAAGTAGTCGCCGTAATTGGGGATGGGGCTTTAACTGGAGGCATGGCGTTAGAAGCGATTAACCATGCGGGTCATTTGCCTCATACTAACCTCATGGTCGTCCTCAATGACAATGAGATGTCGATTTCGCGTAATGTGGGCGCAATTCCGCGTTATCTGAACAAAATGCGTCTGAGTCCGCCGGTACAGTTCCTCAAGGATAACTTAGAAGAGCAGTTTAAGCAAATTCCTTTCCTGGGTGAAACTTTTACCCCGGAAATGCAGCGGGTAAAAGAAGGGATGAAGCGGTTGGCAGTCCCCAAAGTGGGCGCGGTGTTTGAAGAGTTGGGCTTTACTTATATCGGGCCGGTGGATGGCCATAATTTAGAAGAACTGATTAACACCTTTAATGAAGCCCATCAAATTACTGGGCCGGTGTTGGTTCATGTGGCCACAATTAAAGGCAAAGGATATGCGATCGCGGAAAAAGATCAGGTAGGCTACCATGCCCAAAGTCCCTTTGACCTAGCCACGGGTAAAGCCATTCCCGCCAAAAAACCAAAACCCCCCAGCTATTCCAAAGTCTTTGCCGAGACTCTGATTAAGTTAGCAGAAGATAACCCCAAGATTATCGGCATTACGGCGGCAATGGCCACAGGGACAGGGTTAGATAAATTACACGAGAAACTGCCCAAACAATATATTGATGTGGGCATTGCGGAACAACACGCTGTCACCTTAGCCGCGGGGATGGCTTGTGAAGGAATGCGCCCAGTGGTGGCCATTTATTCTACGTTCTTGCAACGGGCATTTGACCAAATTATTCACGATGTTTGCATCCAAAAACTGCCAGTCTTTTTCTGCTTAGATCGGGCAGGAATTGTCGGGGAAGACGGCCCAACTCACCAAGGACTTTATGATATTGCTTATTTGCGCTGTATCCCCAATATGGTGGTGATGGCCCCGAAAGATGAGGCGGAACTTCAGCAAATGTTAGTCACCGGAATTGAATATACCGACGGCGCGATCGCCGTGCGTTATCCTCGTGGCAACGGCTACGGTGTCGCCTTAATGGAAGAAGGATGGGAACCTCTGCCCATTGGCAAAGGGGAAATTCTCCGCCAAGGAGATGATATCCTCATCCTCGGCTATGGATCGATGGTTTATCCCGCCATGCAAACCGCCGAAATTCTCAGCGAACATGGCATCGAAGCCACTGTGATCAATGCCCGCTTTGTCAAACCCTTGGATACCGAGTTAATTTTGCCCTTAGCGGAAAAAATTGGCAAAGTGGTGACTATGGAAGAAGGCTGCCTCATGGGTGGCTTTGGGTCAGCGGTTGCCGAAGCGTTGATGGATCATAATGTCCTCGTCCCGGTGATGCGTTTTGGTGTTCCCGACAAGTTGGTAGATCATGCTAAACCCGACCAGTCTAAAGCTGAGTTAGGACTAACTCCCGCCCAAATGAGCGATCGCATCCTCAAAACCTTCAGCCGTCAACTCACCTCAGTCAACTCATAACACCAAGACCCCCGCCACCTAATTGGGGGGGTCAAACAGAAAAAACCCGCACCCTGGCGGGTTTTTTTGCTCAAACATCCGGCGGGCTTGAATCATCCACCGCCGATCTAAAACGATCTAAAAATGGGTGACCTGGGATTCGAACCCAGAACCAGCGGATTAAGAGTCCGATGCGCTACCGTTGCGCCAGTCACCCCTCCGGCTCAATTACCGTTATGAGCATTATACAATAACTTTGGCAAAATTTCCATCCCATCCATAGGATCTATTAGGTAAAAGCCCAAGGTTTAACGTCTATACTTGACAACACTATTAAGGACTCTGCAAAATATAGAGTCTTCGCACTCGTCAACAAACAACTTTCCAACAAATAACAAATAAGCAATAATAAATAATAAATAACAAATAATATCCTAGCTGAGTTAAGAGCGATCGCTTGCCGAAAGAAATCGAGTTGATATATTGTTGATATATTTATGAATCTGCCAATTAAGCCAACAGTAATTGAGAGCCGGTTTCCGCTGTTTTGCTAATTTCTATTCTAGCTTGAAATGCTTCTTTAAATTGGGGCATATGAGTGACGATTAAAATGGTGGCAAAGTCGGGCGCGATCGCATTAATCGCGGCAATCAAACGCTCGCAGCCTTGACGGTCTTGGGTGCCAAAACCCTCATCCACAATTAACATTTGTAACCGGGTGCCTTGGCGAGTACAAAGCAGTTGAGCTAAAGCCAAGCGAATGGCAAAATTAATTCTAAAAGCTTCGCCTCCAGAATAAGTTTCATAAGAACGAGTGCCTTGGGCATCGGCGATCACAATATCCAATGTATCGACTAACTTGGGATCTTTTTTACTTGAACGTCCGGCTTTTTGCGTCACAAATTGGACGTGCAGTTGACTCCCCGTCAACCGAGATAAAATTTTATTAGTTTCCGCTTCTAACTGGGGCAATATATTCGAAATCATCAAGGCTTGAATGCCCTTTTTGCCAAAAGCGATCGCCAATTCATTATAAACCCGATATTGCTTTTTCGCTGCCTTAATTTGATGCTTAATCAGGTGCTTTTGCTGACTCAACTCTTCTAAATGTTTTTGTTGCTGTTGGAGTTGGCCTAATTTGGCCAAAGCTTTGTCCAACTGATGACGACGGTTGGCAATTTGTTTTTCTAAATTTTTAATCTCTTCCGTTCGCTCGGGACATTCCTTGAGTTTTTCCTGGAGCTGAGCGATTTGCTGCATCATTTTTTCCTGGTCTTGTAACCGTTCCAGCAATCGTTGAGTCAATTCTTTAACCCGGCTACTCACTTGAGGAAAATCTTGTTGAGCTTGACGTAGTTGTTCTCTGCGGGTCAACCAAACCTGGGCTTTACTTCGGGCGGCACTAATAGCTTTATGTTGCTCAAAATCATAGCCAATTTGAGCAATTTTCTGGTCTAACTCCACTAGCTGGCGATGCAAAGGAGACTCGGTTTTTTCTTGTTCAAGTAACGCGGCAATATTTTCCAGCTTTTCGGCTAATTCTGGTTCCCGATTTTTCAGACTCTGTAACCGTTTTTCCGCATCTTTAATTTGCGCTAGTTTAATTTCTGCCCACCGCCAACGTTCTACATTACTCCGAGCCAGAGCATGATCTTTTTCGTCATAATGTAGCTGCTGTAAAGTGCGCTCGATTTGTTGTAATTCTGTATAGATATCCCCGGCAAATTCACCTGTTTTGAGCGAACGCTCTAAAGCCGCCTTTTCCCGCTCAATTTTTGGCAATCTTTCCGCTTCAGTCGCCGTCATATCCAGTTGCGCTTGCAGACCGCCCCACTGTTTTTGGAGATTATCGGAACCCGCCAACTCCCGATTTAACTTACCATATTCTTCGCGCAACAGTTGAATTTCTCGCTCAGAAACCGCCAACTGTTCCCGCAAGACCCAAATATGATTTCTAATTTCTTGTTGTTGAGCTTGATGTTTTTCCTCCACCAATTCCCAATGGTGTTCATCTAAAGGGCGATCGCACAACGGACAAACTGCATCAGGAACCTGCAATAACCGTAACTTTTGTTCAACATCTGCCAACTGCACCTCGCGCTCGCGCAACTGGGCTTGTAAACGTTCCATAAAATTGCGCCGTTCTAGCCCTTTTTCCCGCACCCGTTGCTGATAAATTCGCTTCTTCTCCAAATCTTCAATTTGGAGCGAAACTTGTTGCACCGCTTGCTGCACTTGTACCGCCGTTTTTTGCTGCATTTGCAAGCGATCAATTTGACTTACAATTTCTGCCAAACGGGCCTCAGTATGGGCGCGGCGAGATACCACTTCTGTCTGGAGAATTTGCCGCCGGTGAATCAGCGGAATAGCCTTAGCTTGCAATTGGTCTAAAGCCGCAAGTCTCGTCCGGGCGGCCTCCAGTTCCGTCATCGCCGCTGCCACTTCTGAAGCTTGACCGAGAGTATTTTGCAACTCTTTTTTTTGCTGTTCTAAAGCTTCTAACTGGGCTTGGAGTTGCTGTTGCTGACTTTTTAGATCGCTTAAATAATGAGTCAGTTGTTCTTGCAGATGCGCTCGCTGCTTTTGGGCTGCTTGGTAAGCGTGTAATTTATCGGAGAAAACTTGTTCTTGGGCTTGGAGTTGTTCAAATTCAGTATATTTTTGGTGAATTTCCGCTTCTTGTCCCAACAACTCCTCTAATTCTTGTTGCCGTTGTTGACTATGTTTTTGTTCTTGCTCGATGCGATCGCACTCGCGAACTAACTGAGCAAAATTACTCTGCAACCAAGTGAGTTGTTGTTGCCAATTATGGCGCTGGTGGTGGCTGACCTTATATTTTTGTAACTGGTCTTGGTCAATCGCTTGCGCTTGTTGTTCTTGTAAAATCTCTCTTTCCACCGTAGCGATCGCCTCTAGAGTTTCCTCGCGCTGTTCTAACTGAGCTTCTAGAGACTGTTGACTTTGTTGCAACAATTGAATTTGGGCTTTATACTCCCGCGCTCGCTCCTTTGCTTTTTCCGCTAATTGATCGTATTCGTCCAGTCGCAACAAAGCGGCCAGAACTTGTTTGCGTTCCGTGGGACGCTTGAGCATAAATTCATCAGCCCGCCCCTGACGCAAATAAGCGGAATTGACAAAAGTTTCATAATCAATTTTGATATATTGGATAATTTTTTGTTGGGTTGCCCGTAAACTGCGTTCGGTCAGGGAACGAAACTGAATTGAATGAAGTGAAAGCTCATCGCCACTGGTAGCGATTTGAAATTCTAACGTGCTGGTTTGTCCCCGTTGCCGCGAGCGCCGGACTCGGAGGATTTGTGCATCGCACTGAAAAATAAAGTCCACACAGACTTCTGTCGTTCCCGTATGAATAATATCGTCCTCGGTCGCAGCACGGCTATTGCCCCAAATTGACCAGGCGATCGCCTCTAACAACGATGATTTGCCAGCCCCATTCGGACCGCAAATACAAGCAGTGTGTAAACCGCGAAAATCCAGACTCGCGTCGCGGTAGCTCAGAAAATTTTTTAACTTAAGTTGGAGCGGAATCATGCAAATTTAGGCCAAATTTCAGCATTTATGATGATTGTGCGGATTTCATCAGCACAACGATCCCGTTTTCCGATCGATATTCGGCATCTAGCCGATGTCAATTTTCCCGGCGATCGCTTACAGATCGACTTTATCAGGTTTTACTTACTTTAACATCATTATGGCGCGATTTTTGGGATTTTCCCGCAAAAAATTTCCCCCAAATCAACCGGATCATCTGCTCGATCTGCTCGATTTCTTTTGGGTATTCGTCCGGTGGGCAATGCCCAAGGCCGATTTTTTGCTCCTTTGTCAGGGGGCAAGCAATTCTCCGTTTACACTTTTTTACAATTTTCCCACCAACGCTATGGCAGCGATCGGCCAAACCAGTGGATGTTAAGTTTTTTTAGCAAAGTAGTCCGGAGCGAGTCTAATCAAGAATTTTTATTAAAGCGGTAAAAATATCCCGTTATAGGTCGATTTTTTCCAGATTTGCTTGACTCAAATTGACTGTCGATCGCCGCTGAATAACTAATCCAAATTGACTAAATTTAACTTAGTCTTTTGTTGTTTCATGTCAACCGCCAGCTGAACTTTCTCTAAAAGTTCTACGGTCATTTTTTTGAAAGCTTTAGAGGCTGATGCGGTCGGGTCACTGAAAACCACCGGGGAAAAACTATCCACTGACTTAGATACTTTAAAATCCATCGGGATGCGAGTTTTAAAAGTTTTAAAAATTTTGTTTGCTTTGGCCGAAATCTTCATAAACTCGCTGCATGACTTGTTTATAATACTTGCCAGTCATTAAATTTCCCGACATGGTAAAGGCAATTCCCAGCATTTCTAGCTGGAGAGGGTTAGGATATTTATAAATTTCTTTGAGTTGTTTTAACCTTCTTTCAATTAACTGAATGCCAATAATTGACAAAGGTTCAGGACGAGCGGGCATCAAGTAAAAATCACTACAAACTAAAGCACTCCGAGTAATCAAATTGTAGCCGGGAGCGCCATCTAAGATGATAAAATCATAGTCAGAAAAAACTGGCTTTAAAATGTCAAACACTAAAGAACTCTCCAAGAAGTTCCAGACCGTCTCAAATTTATCTTTGCCTAACCGAATGGCTTTCTCGTGGAGCATTTCTGAAACCAAGTATTCATCATACAAATCGATGTCTCCGGGTAATAAATCAAAGCCTTTGACCTGGGAAATATATGACTTAATCACATCGTGAATGTTAATTTTGTTCTGATTAATCGGTTGGAGAATTTGGTTAACTAAATATTTTAAAGCGTGGTTTTCTTGACGTAGTTTGGCAAATTCCTGGGTTGATACCAGACTCAAGGTAGCGCTGATTTGAGTGTCTAAATCAACCACTAACACCCGTTTGCCGTGATCTTTGGCTAAACTTGCCCCCAGGTTAACGGTTAATGTGGTTTTGCCGACCCCACACCTTTCATGTTCGTCGTGGCAATAATATAAGTCATTGGGAAGTCCTCTCATGAATAAACGCACACCTATGATCCGATTCAAGTTCAGGGAATCGACTAAATATCTGCCATGATAAACGGCGATCGCAAATCTCACCAGTCAGCGATCGCGCAAAACCCATGAGGCAATGCAATCAAAGGTTTTGGCGTTTTCAACCTTCCCAGGGTCACGTCAGGGCAAACAAGCCACTAAAAAGCCACTCTCACAAAATTGGTGGGAGTGGCGAAAACCTTTACGGTATCAGGGTTTGACTTAAGCTGGTGAACGGATTTGAACCGATGGCCGCCCGCTTACAAGGCGGGTGCTCTACCACTGAGCTACACCAGCAATGTCTTTCACTATAACAAATAATCGGTGTGGTTGGCAAGGGGGTATGGAAGTATTTTCAGCCTGGTAAAAATTCCCCCCACTTGGTTTATGATAGTCTGTTGGCGCATCACTGAATGGGGTTGACTGTGAAAAATCTGCATAGTTTGAACCACAGTCATTTCAATCACGATCGCCCTTTGAGCAAAATCAGGCAACGGCAAAAAAATGGACGCGATCGAAATTACCGGGCTGCGGTATTACGGGTATGTTGGGTACTTTCCCGAAGAACAGGTACTTGGCCAATGGTTTGAAGTGAACTTGACCTTGTGGTTGGATTTATCGGTGGTGGGTCAAAACGATCGCCTGGAAGATACTTTAAATTACGCTGATGTGGTGGAACGAGTCCGCCAACTGATTGAAACGGCCAAATTCAAGACTATTGAACGGTTGAATACCGCGATTATTGAAGGGATGCTTAACTTTGAAAAGGTGCAAAAAGTGCGATCGCGCTTAGTCAAAGTCTCTTCGCCGATTCACGGTTTTTCGGGTCAAGTTGCGATCGACATGACTCGCGCCAAAAGTGGCGTATCTTAAGCACCTCAACACACCTCAACACAATTTAGGATTCATTAGGATTCAATTTACGATCCAATTTAGGATTCAATTTACGATTCAATTTACGATTCAACTCAGAATTATTGCTGATATTGATGATGATGAGAAAATCTGAATCTAGCTAACCTGGGAAAATTTTGATGACTTCCCTAAGTTTTATCTTCAATAAAAAAACAATCAGCTACCCTAAACCTATTGCTAATGCCAGCCAAATCAGGTAAGCTAAATACTAGAAAATCATCTACATAAACAATGTTCCATGAAAAAACAACCCACTAGAATTGAACTCTTTAAAGAGAGTATGAACTTTTCCGCAGGTCACTTCACGATCTTTTCCGAAACCGAACGTGAAAACCTGCATGGTCACAACTTTTCCGTCTATGCCATATTTGAATCGGAAGTAATCGAAAATGGCATGACCTTTAATTATGACATTTACAAAAAAATTATCATTGAACTGTGTGAGTCTTTGAATGAATTTTTCTTGCTGCCCTTAGAAAATCCAGGGCTGAGAATCGAAGAAACCGATGAACATATTTATGCCTTCTTCAATCGGGGTCAAGAAAAAATCCCCTTTCTGAAAAGAGATGTGAAATTATTGCCTTTGGTCAATATTAGTGTAGAAGAACTAGCCCGGTGGTTTGTCGAAAAATTATCCGTTGAGGCCGAATCTCACCCGGAGCACAGAATTAGTGCGATCGAGGTAAAAATATGCTCTCAACCAGGTCAGTCAGGTAGCAGTTTTTGGAGTAAAGTATAATGAACAAATTAAACAAATATTTAGTGATTACTGGTGGGAGTAGCGGCATCGGATTGGCTACCGCTGAACTGTTTCTGGAAAATCAATTTCAGGTGATTAATCTTTCCCGAAATTTATGTTCCTTAGATGCGGTGGTTAATCTTCAGGTTGACTTAAAAGAACCAGGGCTTGAATCCCGACTGCAACAAGACTTAATCCCCGCATTAGAAAAGCCCGCGACTATTATTTTAGTCCACAATGCGGCTTGCTTAGATAAGGACAATGTAGCAAATATTACAGCAGATAATTTCCGAAGTATTCTGGAAATTAATCTGGTTGCTCCCACCATATTAAATCGGATACTTTTGCCCTTAATGTCCCCCGGTTCGGCGATTATTTATGTGGGTTCTACTCTCTCAGAAAAAGCGATACCCGGTGCCCTGAGTTATGTCACATCCAAACACGCAACCGTGGGCTTAATGCGAGCCACTTGTCAGGATTTAATCGAGATGGATCGGGGCATTCATACCGCCTGTATTTGTCCTGGATTTACCGATACTCCCATGTTGCGCTATCGGGCAAATTACGATGCAACGATTATCGAGCAAATTAAAAGTATGAATGGGCAAAATCGGTTAATTGAACCGATAGAAATTGCCAAAACTATTTATTTTGCCGCTACTAATTCCGTGCTCAATGGGGCAGTTATCCATGCCAATTTGGGGCAAAAAGAACGGTAGAACCATCCCATTGACTTCCGACCAACTTCGGCAATCTATCAACAGGGATAAAATTAGGGGTAATCCTTCCGAGGAAAGCCCCTATGTTTTGGCGTAATTTTGCCAATATTGATATTCCTTTGGGTTGAATCGTTATAGTTGTTCTTTATTTTTCTAACTGATAGTTTTATGACCCTAAAATATGGAGAAAAATCGAGGCTTAGTGCGATCGCCCTTGGCAGTAACCTGGGTGACTCTTTGTCAATCTTAGAATCCGCCCTGAAAAACCTCGAGCGCACTCCTGGGATTACCGTTAAAGCCAAATCTAGTTGGTATCAAACCGCTCCCGTTGGGCCACCACAACCGGATTATCTCAATGGTTGTGCTATTTTAGAAGTGCAGTTAACTCCAGAAGAATTGCTAGAAACTTTACTGGGAATTGAACGCCAGTTTGGGAGAGTTCGCCTGGAGCATTGGGGGCCACGAACTTTAGATTTAGATTTATTACTATTCGAGGGATTAATTCTGGAAAGTCCCACGTTGCAGATCCCCCATCCCCGCATGACGGAAAGACCTTTTGTCTTGATGCCATTAGCGGAAATTGCTCCCCATTGGATCGAACCCGTTTCCGGGATGGCGATCGCGCAACTTTTAGAGCAATTAAACTCCGCCGAAACCCGCCAAAAGCTGTCGAGCTAATTCAAATATAACTGACCAATATTATGATTCACATAATCCTCAATTAAAGTCCGCGTATAAGTATTCAAAGGATACTCCATTGCTTCTTGGGGAGTCACCCAAGCCCATGCTTCAATTTCTTCATTGGGAATAATCTTTTCCTGGGCCGAAAAGGCATAATAGTTCACCATAATAAAATGGGCTGCTTTAAAAAACTGTGGATCGAGAACCGCCTCTTGTAACAAAGCAAAGCGGACTTGGGTCAACTCTAGACCCACTTCTTCTTGGAATTCTCGAATCACAGCGTCAACCAGACTTTCCCCCCATTCTACTTTCCCTCCTGGGACTCCCCAGGTGCCGCGCCATTTCGTAGTTCTGACAATTAGAACTTGTCCGCGAGAATTGACGACCAGTGCGCCTACCGTCGTCAATGGAAAATGTTTCTGCATTGATAATTTGGCAATTGTAATTAGATTTTGACCGTCCACAACGGACATTTACCAAGCGTTCGCGAATTGAGGTTAACAGAGTTAAAATTCCCAAAACCTCATTCGGAGTTTTACTGATGATTGGTAGAAGCGATCGCCTCGGTGATTGTTAAAGATACAATTTAACTATACAATTTGACTATATTGACTATACAATTTAACGGAGACCATTCTCACTAAAACTTAACATATCTTTATATTAACCTGAATTTATGGCGCTCGAACCATCTTAAATTACTCGCTTAAATCATTTGAATCAAGAAATTTAACTGCGATCGAGCCATAAAATACCGCACTAGCTATTGCCAAAACGACCCTAAATCATTCACAATAGTTGTATAAGTCTCTAACAAATTATTGGCTCTAATCATCACCATGAAAGAATATTATCAAATCAAACGTCGCCAATTCATCAAACTGAGTTCTTTAGCTTTAGGTAGCACCATTTTAACCGCTTGCACTCAGTCAAATCCTCCATCCACCAATGCCAATTCCCCCGAAAAACTGGATAAAATTAAATTTCTGCTTTCTTGGAAAGCTGAAGCAGAATATGGCGGCTTCTACCAAGCATTAGCAACGGGAATTTACCGCGAACATGGGCTAGATGTCACTATTCAACCGGGTAGTCCCCAAACAAATGGAACCCAACTATTAATGGGGGGAGTGGTTGATTTCACAATGGGGGGGGCAGTTGATGCCATTAAAGCCGTAGCGGCAGGAATTCCCAAAATAACCATTGCCTCTATTTTTCAAAAAGAAATCCAAGTTTTATTAACCCATCCCGGCGTTGGCAATGATTCTTTTGAGCAACTAAAAGGCAAGCCAATTTATCTCAGTGCCGGGGTACATTATTGGCCATTCCTCAAAGCCAAATATGGTTTAAGCGATGACCAAAAACGCCCTTACAATTTTAATGTAAGCCCGTTTTTAGTTGATAAAAACTCTGCCCAACAAGGTCTATTAACATCTGAGCCTTTTACTATTGAAAAAGAAGGCGGATTTAAACCTAATATCTTACTTTTAGCGGATGCGGGATATAATCCCTATGCCTTTACCATAGAAACCACCAAAAAATTAGTCGAAACCAATCCAGATTTAGTCCAGCGCTTTGTTGATGCTTCCATTAAAGGATGGTATAGTTATCTAGAAAATCCTCAACCTGCCAATGAATTGATTAAAAAAGAAAATCCCGAAATGACTGAGGATTTAATCAATTACGGACTAGATAAGTTGAAAGCTTATGAGGTAATTACCTCGGGAGACGCCAAAACTTTGGGCGTTGGGGCGATGACCGACCAACGCTGGGAAACTTTATTTAAAGATTTAGTGGCGGTGGATGTTTTTGATGCAAAAACCGACTATAAACAGGCTTATACCCTTCAGTTTGTGAATAAAGGCGTGGACTATTATCAAAATTCCTAGGTCAATCTAGCCCATATATCCTGGCTCATATATCCTGGATATATACCCGATGATATATACCCGATCTATACCCGCTCTATAGAGTGAGTGAATCACCGATGAATTCTCAACCTTTAATTACCTTAAGCCACGTGAATAAGTTATTCGACAATGGCACCGTTGCTCTCAATGACTTAAATTTGACAATTAACGCCGGTGAATTTGTTAGTCTGGTCGGGCCATCTGGTTGTGGGAAAAGTACCCTACTTCGGATTATTGCCGGACTGACGAATCACAGTTCAGGGACGATTCAATGGCACGATCCCACCGCTCAAGAAAATCTCTCTTTTGTGTTTCAAGAACCGGCATTGATGCCTTGGGCTACGGTGCGGGAAAATGTCCGTTTGCCCCTAAAATTAGCCAGAATACCGAAGAATATGGCAGAGCCAGCAATTAACAAATCCCTGCAATTAGTTGGGTTGGAAAAGTTTGCTAAATCTTATCCCCGTCAGCTTTCTGGAGGGATGAAAATGCGGGTATCCATTGCCAGAACTTTAGTCACCTCTCCCACGGTGTTACTTATGGATGAACCTTTTGGGGCTTTAGATGATATTACCCGCACTCAATTAAATGTGGAGTTACTTAATTTATGGAGTCAACAAAGTTGGACAGTTATTTTTGTCACCCACAATATTTATGAAGCGGTTTATTTATCTAATCGGGTGGTGGTTATGGCACCCCGTCCCGGTCGAGTGGTGGCGGATATTTCCATTGATCAACCCTATCCCCGTTCGGCAGAATTCCGGACTTCCGTTGTCTATGCCCAATATTGTCAGCAAGTAGCCCATGAATTATCGCAAGGAATGATGGATCAAGGGTCGATTTAACGGGTATTTAAAGTAAGAGGAAAGAAAAATTTATGAATTTGTTAAAAAAAATATTTCGAGAAAACCAGCAATTTAAAGATTTACTATCTCTAGATATTATTGCCCCAATCGGAGTGGGAATATTGGTAATTTTTTCTTGGGAATTTTTGGTAATTATCACTAAAATACCGCCCTATCTGCTGCCCTCTCCTAGTCGAATTGTCCAAACTTTAATTAGTGACTGGTTTATTTTATTTCCCGCTTTGCTGATTACGATAAAAATTACCATCGTGGCGTTTTTTTATGCAGCGGTTTTAGGGCTATTAATTTCTATGTTGATGGCTCAGAGTAAATGGATTGAAAAGAGCTTATATCCTTATGCGGTGATTCTGCAAACAATGCCGATCGCTGCGCTCGCGCCTTTAATCATTATTTGGCTGAGAAACAATACCTTTGCTGCCTTAGTGCTTTGCGCTTGGATTGTCGCCTTTTTCCCGATTATTTCTAATACCACTTTTGGTCTGAATAGCATCGATCCAAACTTGCGGGATTTATTTCGTTTGTATAAAGCTACTCCCTGGCAAACAATGCTATATTTAAGACTACCGAGTGCGTTACCCTATTTTTTATCTGCCTTACGGATTAGCGGTGGTTTATCATTAATTGGCGCTGTAGTCGCGGAATTTGTCGCCGGAACCGGAGGCACGAATTCGGGATTAGCTTATCAAATGCTCATCGCTAGTTATAATTTACAAATACCTCGAATGTTTGCGGCTTTATTGATGATTAGCGGGCTGGGAATTGTGATATTTTTTATTTTGACCGCTTTCTCCGAATTACTGCTAAGTAAATGGCATGAAAGTTCGCTAAAAAGAACACCTTAATGCTGATTTTTGGCAGATTTGGGAGCTTCTGGTGCAGGGGATTAGGGAAGAAAAGAGGTATGGTTTTTCACAAAAAATCATCCATTTCTGCCATTTCTCGATGCATTAATAAATCGCGAAAATCTTCCCTAGCTGAAGCAGCCCAATGTTTGGCTTCTTGCCAACTTTTTTGGGCTTTTTTCAATAAGGCAAATGCCCGCTTACAAAAAGCCAAACAACGGCGATCGCCATTTTTTTCTACCTCCGGAAAAGCCTCTTTTAATAAAGTTTCGGCTTGGGGAAGTAAATCTAGGTTAATGGCAACCAAAGCTAAACAAATTTGGCAAAAAATCATCGCTCGATGCCAACCAATTTTCCTAGCTTTTTCCCCAGCTTTTTCATAGCACTCTTGGGCTAAAATAAACTCGTTTTTTTTTTAAGTGCATTTCCCCGCGATAGTAAAGAATTTGAATGGGAATTCGGGGATGTCTGGGGTCATTATCGGGCAGTTTTTGGTACAATTTAGTCACTTCACTAAACCATTGATTAGCAGCGCTTTCATTTTGTTGATGAACCTGGAGCACTGCCATGTCTAAAGCTAAGTTAATGTTCAGGGATAAATGATGAGTTTGACATAGTTGCCAAGCTAAGTTTAGCAATTGATTGGCCTCTTGTTGGTGTTCCGGTTGATCTAGTAAAATTAAAGTGCGGCTTTTGTCCGCGATCGCCTCTACCACCGTCAAATAGTCGCCTCGTTTTTCCCCTGTTTCTCGCCACCAGTCCATCCAGCGCAACCGTTGCGACCAATATCCAGCAAAATGGGTATAGCCTTTGATGTATTGCCAAAATTGACCAAAATCTTCATAGCGATTTGCCATAATTGTCCATTCGATCGCTTCACTTAAATTTTCCCATTCTTGGTCTAATTCTGTAAATTCACTCCATTCTTGGGCATCGGTTTTGCCATATTTTTGGCAATAGTTTAAATACCATTTCACCCAGCGATCGCGGGCAAGTTTCTCGAAGTTGGGATAACTTTGGAGTTCAGTTAACACATAACCCCGGGTCAAGGGTAACATTTGATAGCGTCCTTGATGCAGTTTCACCAGAGATAACTGTTGCAACGGGGCAAACTGATTTAGGTCGGGAACATTCCCTACTGCGCTGACAGCTTCTGGTAAAGCAGGATTGGGAAAAATAGCTAAAGCCATGAGCAGAAAATGGGGCGGTTTTTCCCGCAAGGGAATCACCGAATCCTGGAAACAATGCCGGGCAATTTCTCCGTCGGAGTGACTCAAACTAGCAATTACTTCCTGGAAAGGATAACCAGCACTGATTTGACCAATAGTATAAACAATTGCCGCCGGAATTCCCCCGGTGGCGGTGTAAATTACCTCCACTTGTTTAGGGGTAATCGAGATGTCTTTTTCCTGGGCATGATGGTAGATTAAATGCAGGCTATCTTTTTTATTCAGGCATTCTAGGTGAATTGCCACATCTAATAGGGCTTGTTGACGGCTAGTAATTAATACTTTTACACTGGGGGGTACTTCAAATAAGAAGGAATATACATCATTTAAATCTGCTGTTGTTTCTAAATTGTCTATCATTAGTAAGGTGCGTTGAGCGGATAAGCAGTCCAGGATTTCTTCCAGTTGGCGATCGCTGTCTCCCATGAGCAAGTCGTGACGTTGCAAAGTACGGGCGATCGTGCGGAAAATTTCTGACAGAGTATTTTCTTTTTTTAACCGAGGTAAAATTCCCGCCCCCGTGAGTCGGTGAGGTTTCGCCGAAGTAAAAATCATCGCGTCAAAAGTCGGCGATTCTGCTGACTCTAAACAAGCATAAGCCGCTTCCACAATTAACGTGGTTTTTCCCACCCCACCAATTCCCTCGACACTGATGCGGTGAACGCGACTGTCCCAAGATAAGAGTTCCAACAAGCGATTCAATTGTTTTTCGTGACCAATAAAAGTAGTGTGATCGCGGGTGGGGAGGTTTTGGTAAATATGTTGTGCAGGGAAAAGATTTCCCACCACCCTTTGTCTCTTTTTTAATGATGGGGGTTGGGATAATGAGGGTTGGGATAATGGGGGTTGGAGGAATCCTGTGGTCATGGGTTGGTTTCCCTGGTTTCCCTGGTTTCCTCTGTCGTCGGGTTGGGAGTACCCATCGGAGGCAAATTCCCCAGGATATTCTCTGAACAAAGCTTGTCGCAGTTTTGGCACTATTTCCTTTTTGAGAATGGTCTTCGTGTTGGCATCCACAATTCCCACCTTTTTCAAGGCAGCAGTTAATTTTCTCCGCAGTTTGGGAGAAATTGTTTGTCTGAGATAGTTAGCGGTGACTTTGGTGGATTTGTCGCTAGTTATTTGTTCATAACTGCGATCGCTGATGATGCCTTGGAGGGTGATTTTTTCTAAATCAGAAAGAATTTCATTAGTCGTTCGTTCCAATAAATGTTGGGCAAAAGCGACAAGTTCTTGCACTTCTTCTTTATTCATGAGTGAGATTAATTCATGAAGAAAAAACTACAGGGTTTACGGTTGAAAGTTAACCTTTGATACAGGTGCAACAAGGACACATATCAGAGACACAAGGACATATATATACATATATATAATGATATATACAATGCCTCCACATAATGCTCCCACTGGCGGTTATTCTTTGTTCTTGGTCATTGGTCATCCATCCTCTCTGTATTTAAATATACAAAAATCTTGGGCATTGAAAAATGCTTTCGCACTTAGCAAATTGCATTTAGCAGAACCTTGGACAGGAATATCTCCGCAAAAATACGGAGAAATTTAACTTTCTTGCCGATAAAATTTAAAATAAAATTTACAATTAACTTTACAAAAATTTACAAAAAATACCGTTAGCGACATTTGGCAACATGGGAAAAATGTCGCAATTTTTTTACCGGCTAGGTAAAGATAGCGATCGCCGCTGAAATCCTAGGCTAAACAAAGGATTTAGGCTCAGGCTACTGATAATTATACCGCAACTTGGGTGAAAATTATTTAATCATTTACATAGATTGTTTTTAAAGATTTGGTAAAGATGTCGAAAAATCATGTCGAAAAGTGTCGAAAAATGTCGCAAAATGTCGCAAGATATGGCTCTTGACAGTTGATTTTTGCTCGGTTAATATCGGTGCTAAGGAATTGATAAATAATTGAAAAGTCAATCAGCGATCGACTAAAACAGCGATCAACTAAAACACGAAACAAGCAAAGGGGTTCTACCAAGTACCAAAGAGTTGACTGATGGCTTGACCGATGGTTTAGCTGGTGGCTTTACCGGGGAATTATCTGAAATTACCTATCTAGGGAATTTTCTCATTCTTAGTCAAAGCCCAGAAATACTCTAACCAAGGCTCTGCCTCAAGTTTATCTTATTTTTTTCTCACACCAAATTCTCGCGGAGGATCTGAATGAAATTGAAGTTGGCTGTTAAAACTCTACTGGCGACTTTTGCCCTATCTGCGGCGCTACCTTTAGCGGCTGTTGCTGAGTCCACCTCAGCATCCATGAAACAGTACTCAAGTGCTTCTAATAGTACCCAGTTTCGTTGTGTTACTACCCGTAATGGCTATCCGGCAACAATTGCCGTACGAGGAAGCAAGCAATCACCTCCTTTAATAGTATGGCGGAGTGACTATTTTGGCTCAGACTATTCTCCTGAACGTCGCTGTAGTATGGTTACGCAAAGATTTAACGATGTAGTCAGCTTTTATGGTGGAAGTTTACGAGGTTTAAAGCTAACACATGGAGAAGTTAATGGTTCGACAGTTATCTGTATTGCCCGTTTTTACGGTGATGTTTGTAGCGCTGATAATATGCTGTTCACCCTAAGTCCACAAAATGCACGCCGGGCGGCAGGAATTGTTTACCAAATTGGAGAATTTGCACAAGGAAGTGCTCAGGTTCCGCCAGTTTATGAATCTGGTGGAGAGCAGGTTTATGTGGATCTGGCCGATATGTTGGAACCGAGCTTAGGTTCTTCTAGTTCTTCTGGTTCTTATCAAGAGGGAGACAATTTCCAAGGGTGGTAAATCGGAATCTAAAATTCGATTGTGGCGACAAATTTAAATCTGTAAATCTGCCGCCACATGAATAAAATCCGCCTAGACTGGTTATTAGATCAAAAAATAGACCCATTCTGATCTGGCGAGCAAATAACACTAATCTGTCATTCTCAATCTGTCATTCTCGCTAAAACAAGAATCCAGTTTTTGTAGGTTGGGTTAAGTGGAGTAAAACCCCACCCCAGAAATCTGATAAAACCATCAGAGCTTCCGCTTTTTTTGATGCCAAACCCCAAATGTAGGGGTGATGCAATCACCCCTACTATATACAGACCGTATATCAAGGTAATGCGTAAGTTCTAACCATATAAATGTTGGCTCTCGTCGATGGCGAACCCAACCTACAAGTCAAACACTGTCATTCCCCCGAAAATAGGAATCCAGAGAAAGTCTGTTGTTGGGTTTCGTCCCTCAACTCAACCTCCGAGTCTACGAGTCCCGAATTGCCATGAGGAAAAATTGCCTGTGATGCTTAGGTCAACTCATTTGAAACTGTGGAAATTATTGGCAACTGCTGGATCGGTGGCAACTGTTGCTCTGTTTTGGGTTTTAGACTCAATGCCTCATCAGCAGATGTCAGCCACTTCAGCACAAGTGGCGCCAAAAGTTCGGCTGGTGAATAAGCCACCGGCTGCTAATCAATCTTCGGTGAGTCAATCGGTGGCGGAAATTGCCCGACAGGTGACGGTGCGGGTGATCGGTAATCCAGGAGTCAGTTCGGGAGTGCTAATTGCCCGTCGCGGAAACACTTATACGGTTTTAACTTGCCAGCATTGTTTGTCCTACAACTACGATAGTGCTTCGGAAAGTCAGTTCCAGGTGCTAACTGCCGATGGGTTGACCCATCCGGCCCAGTTTTTACCGGCTGACGAGTTTGGCTCTGTGGACTTGGGATTGCTTCAGTTTACCAGTTCTCGCCGTTATCAAGTTGTGGAAGTAGCTGAGTCGCAGTCTCTCTCGGTGGGCGATCCGGTTTATGTGGCCGGGTTTCCCAAGTGGCATGAGACAAACTCAGGACAAGTTGAAGATACTCGCGACTGGGGGTGGGATGCTTACCGATTGACTGTGGGTCAAGTAGGGATGTTGTTGAGTCTTCCCCTAGAACGAGGCTATGGACTGGGCTACACGAACGATATTGAAACGGGGATGAGTGGTGGGCCGGTTTTAGACTCGTCTGGTCGGTTGGTGGGAATTAATGGGCGAGCGAAATATCCCCTGAGTGGGATGGATGCGTTTGTGTTTGAAGATGGCAGTCGTCCATCAAGGGCATGGTTTCAAGCAATGGAAGCGCTGAGTTGGGCGATTCCGATTAGCCGATTTAAGCAAGTTCAGGGGCGCGGTTCGGCGAACTCTGATGTTTCTCCTCGGTCTCCAGTTCCCATTCGTCGTGAAATGGAGACTCCAGGTTGGTAATTTCAGTTAAGGACTTAAGAATGTTGTTCAAATTTTCTCAAATTAAATTTTTATCTCATTTTCTCCTGGTAATGGCCACTGTCTCTACTTTGGTTGCCAGTCCGCTTGCTGCCTTGAATGTTTTAGCAGATGAAAACAATCTAGAACAACGAATAAATACACAGATCGACGAGGATTTGCGTAAAGTTATAGTAAGAATTGAAGCCAGGGAACGTAGTATATGTAAAAAACCTGCAGCGGAGATGGGTTGCAAAGGAACTGACGAACTACAAGAAGTTCAAAATAAACCCAATCCCAGAATTTCCAATGGTAGTGGGACAATTATTGCTCAAGAAAAAGGTACAAGCAAAAGATTCAAGTACACTGTGTTAACAGCCGCTCATAATTTTTATAATAATGGTATTAATAAATTTAAATCAGGAGAGAATGATTCCTTGAGAATTGAAAGAAAGGTAATACTCATAACCCATGATGACAAGGAATATGAATTACAAGAAGACAATAATGAATTACAAAAAGACAAGAATGTGGTAGCATTGAGGAATGATTCAAAATATGGTCTTGATTTAGCTGTGGTGACATTTGAGAGTGACGTAGAATATCCAGTTGCTACCTTAGCTCCTTTACCAGCAGAAACGTCAGTTAATGTGCGAATTAATCAGCCTGTGAATGTTACAGGTTGGCCTAACGAAAAGGTAAAAGAAGGTGAACCTGTATTGTGGCACAACTCAGGAATAATTCGTCCGCACGAAATTTATGACTATTTAGGTAAAACAAAAAAAGGCTATGTAATGGGATATAATGCTGAGACAGCAGAGGGAGTTAGTGGTGGACCAGTATTTGATGAGCAAGGACGGCTTATAGGCGTTCATGGTCAAGGCGCCGCCGCTCCCCAAAGTGCAAATAGTCCAAGTTCTTTTAAAGAATCAAATTCTTCCATTGGCGAAACTGTGTCAGGGGGAATTCCCATTAACACTTTTACAGATCAACTACCGGGCTCTAATTCAATGCCTGAAAATAAAGAGAGGAATACTTTATTTGACCTTCTTTCTACTAATTTAATCAACTTGATTAAGCTAGAGGAAAGTATACCCAATCCTTCGAGAAATGAGAATATTGCCAACAGTCCTTCTCAGTCTATAGATACTTATTTTAAGCAAGCGGCTCAACACTGGAAAAATGCATTAGCAGCATTAAATAATTCTCCTGGAGCAGGATGTGTCGCAGAATGCAGGGAAGAAGCCGAAAAAGCTCTGGCTCAATATGACGAGGCATTAAAGATTATTAACAACGAGCCTTTCAGAGTACGTGCCCGTGCTTTAGTATTTCGCGGCATCGTACACCAACTACTCGGAAACAGTAGCAAAAAAGAAAGTGATTGGGAGGAAGCCAGTCAGATAGTTAAAAAAGAAGGCGAGCCTTTGGATTATGTGTGGTTAGGTAACACTCTATACCTTTGGGGATACACACAGAAAGCAGAAGAATTCTGGGACCAAGCCGTCAATATTGCCAATCGTGATGATAGTGTTGATGTTTACTTAGAAATTGGCAAATTTTTGATACAACATGATCGGCGTGCAGAAGGACGAGAATACTGGAATCGTCTCATCAATGGATTGCCTGAAAATTCTGTTGTTCGCCGTAAAATAGCTGAGAATTATGCTTATTTTGCAAAGCCGCATTTAGGTTACAAGGACTTCGCTTATGGCAAAGTAGCACTAGAACAGGCGCAAGAAGCCGTAAATATTAATCCCAATGCCTACAGTTACTACGATTTGGCAAGAATTCAGGCTGACTTAGGAGATCTCGAAGCAGCAAAGGCCAGTTTAGAGCAAGCGGCTAACGACTGCGGGGAAAGTATTTGCGGCACCTTAATTGAAGACAAAAGGCAGGAAATAGGAATTGCTACTCCTGCTTCAGAATCCAACCCACCGTCTGTTAGCGAATTCAACCAACCTCAGCCTCAACCTGAGTCAGAAATTGCAACTGGCCCAACTTACTTCTGCAATGATGCGAGCCGACAAACCATGCGCCGGACTCAATCTCTAATTAATTGGGAGTCCAAAGAGTTTGGATGGCAATACCAGCCAGAAGATCGCTGTATTTATGTTTCCAACCGGCTTGAGTCTTATGAAACACAAGGTCTTTTGACTCAAGTCGCTCGAATTACTCATGGGGTAATGAACGACTATCGTGTTTTATGTATTGCCACCGATGAAACCGCAGCCAATGCTCGGAATTGTACTGGTGGACAGTTGATTGTCACGCTCGGTTCTATAAACCGAATCAGCGTACAAGAAGCTGAAGCAGCACTCGCAGAATTCAAAGCTGCTCTGAATGACCCCAACTCTGCTGATCTCCCCCTGGACAACATTAAAGGAGTTAAAGGAGTGTCAAACCCTAAATAATTACTGATGTTTTACTCGATATCATTTGGTACGTTATGGCGGCGGAATTGCAGATTATTTGTGATTAGCAAGCATTTTCGTACCAACTAACACACCCTATCAAGACTGATGCGCGATCGCCCCTCAACCCTAAATCCATCCTAAGGGCGATCGCTTTTTATACCAGGTTTAATTTGGTACGTCTAGGCGGCGAAATTGAAGGTTATTTGTTTTTCCCAAAATCTCTTCACCGCCTAACCCACCCTACTCTAGCTACTTTAGCTATTACTTTCATGTCCTTTCATTAATCACAACCCATGACTTTTAATTTCATGTCTGCTAACTTCCTGTCTCGTACTCTCGCCGGAACTGTAACCCTCGTCGCCATCTTGGGCATGATTCCCGGACTTGCCCAGGCTTCTGACCAGCAGTTATTACAGAAAAATAACGAATTGCCCCTAAAAGCTGACGACCCTCTGTCATACATGAAAAAATTAGCCGCAGAAATCTTCTACAGTATGGGCAACTCGTTGATGGAGGAGAAAGATTTTCAAGGGGCGATTCACCATTTTAACCAAGCGATCGACACTTATCCCCAATATGCCGAAGCTTACACCAATCGGGCTGTAGCAAAAGCTCAACTTGGGGATCGAGCGGGAGCCGTTGCCGACTTGCAACAAGCGGCCACTTTATTCCGGCAACAAGGAAATACTGAAGCCTACCAGCAAATTCAGCAGGTACTCCAGCAAGCACAATAGGTCAGACAGAAACCGGGAATATTTCCAAGTCTCGGTCTCGAACCCAAAATTGTTATAGAAACCCGGTTTATTGGGCTTTTTCGGTACGTTACGGCGGGGGAATTAGAGGTTGTTTGTGGTTAGCAAAAGTCTTCGCGCCGCCTAACCCACCCTACTAAGAATAAGGAATGACAGGGGCGATCGCTTATTACAAGAAACACAAATTTCCATTTTTTTACACCAAAAATAATCATGTTCAAAAACAGTCAAACACTTAGAAAATTTCTGGGAGCAATTACCCTAGTTGCTCTAGCAATCATCATCACAGTTCTAGCTCCACTTGCTAGTGCATCATCGCCAAAAGCGATCGCTCAGGAGCGTACAGCAGTAGTTAAGCTTGAGCAACCCTCTTTTAATCAATTTCCTAGTTCTGATGCTCAACAACTTGCTCAATTCACTTCGGTTACCCAATTTATGGACGTACGCCCAAGCGATGATTATTTTCGGGCTCTCCAAAGTTTGGTGGAAAGATGGGGTTGTGTCACCGGCTATCCTGACGGAACCTTCAGAGGAGAACAAGCCCTAACCCGAGGGGACTTTGTAATCATGCTAGACGCTTGCTTGAATCAAGTTCTATCAGAGATAGAACTATCTAGATAGCCTAAATAGTAGCTAGATAGTAGGGTGCGTTACGGCGGGGGAATTAGAGGTTATTTGTGGTTAGCAAAAATATCTCCGCCGCCTAACACACCCTACTAAGAATAATAATGATAGGCGATCGCTATTGTGACAGAAGCTGGGTTTCTTTATAAATCTCATTTTTCAGGGAAAAATTATCGCCAAAACCCGATTTCCATTTCTTTCACTGGTCAAGATTAAGGATTTTCTGCTGATTTAGAGGCAACCTGCTGCACCAATTTTATATCCAAATTTAACGCCTGAGCAACTTGTTCTACACTTAAACCCACTGCCAATAAACTAGGCACAGATTCTAATTTACCTTCTTCTTTCCCTTGTTAGTAAAGGTTTGTTTTAAATCACTTAAGCTAAACACTGCTTGGATTTCCTCCTTGGTTAATTCAGTAAACTTACAAATTAACACTGTTCCAATTAATTCTATAACTTTTGCCTTCAACCATCACTCAGTTGGTTTGCTTGCTGCATAGCTTGGGCGGTCAGGGGTTTGGCTGTCTCTTTATCTCCCACCACCAACTGCACAATACTCATGCACAATACTCAGTCCCAGGGAGGGAGACTCTGATAGGGTAAGTTCATCTAAATAGACAAGTTTCAAGACAAGTTTCAATTGCTGGCTCATCAGCCAACCCCGATGCATCGGTATTTCTGGGGATATTTTCCGAGAAAAAATACTGCTAATGCACACCAATCTTGACTAGGTTTATTCTGAGCCAAATACACAAATATTTTGCTAAAAAAGCGTCATTAAAATTCAATTCTTATAAATAAATTCGGTTTAAATAATTTAAATAATTAAATTTTGATTTATTTTCAGCAAAATATATAATAAAAAAATATTTTAATTTTTCATAAGTTACTATAAATTAGTATTGCTAATTTTTCGCAGATATAGTTCAATTTTTATCATGAAAAAAGGTTTAAATAGTTAATAAAATATGGGAGCATTTTTCATTAATTACTTGACCCGTCCCTGACTTAGATTATCTTGTTCGTTTGAGTAGGCGGTGATTTTTATACCAGATGAGACAAAATACTTAAGGCTAGTGATGACTTTTTAGTAGAAGAAATAGAGTATGAAGTAACATAGGTTACAAAAAATCTTAAATTTCATCTTTAACAAATCTTTATAAAAATTTTAATTACGACATTTTACGACATTTTACGATATTTTACGACATTCTAAGACATTTTGTGACATAGAGTGATAGATAGTAGAAAGCATGGGTTGAAACCTAGGCTAAACATAGGGAGCGGTAAAGGCGATATAGGAAGGAGCAGGCGATCGCTTTGGGCATCGGTCAAACAAAAATGTCGAAAATGTTAAAAAATGTCGTAAAATGTCGTAAAATGTCGTAAAATATAACTATTGACAAATTGGTTTTAAACTGTTTAATATTGGAAGTGATTAAATAGATTAAAGACCGTTGTTGGTTTAGATCCAATAACAATAATGGCCAATAGTGCCATAAGTAAAAGTAGCTATTGGTAGAGAAACCCTGCCGGAACTAGGTTTTGGCTTTTAACTAGAAGTATCTGCCGAAATGCTTTGCCCTTATAGAATCTTTAATTTCTTGCATTAATCCTTGCTTTAACTCTGAATATGATTGACCAACTGCTTGACCAACGCTATAAAGTTTTGCAAGTTCTGGGCGCAGGTGGTTTTGGCCGCACTTATATTGCCCAAGACTTGAAACAACCAAGTAAGCCGAAATGCGTGATTAAACAACTCTAACCCCAGGGAGTTGATGACCCTACTTTGTCCGATGCTTCGCGGGAGAATCGTTGGAATTTGGCGCATAAATTCTTTGAAAAAGAAGCGGAGATTTTAGAAGTTCTAGGCAATCATGACCAAATTCCCCGTTTGCTGGCTTATTTTGAAGAAAATCAAGAATTCTACCTGGTGCAAGAGTTTATTGATGGCCACACTTTGGGGTCGGAGTTGGTTCCAGGTCAACCTTGGTCGGAAAAACAAGTAATTGCTTTGCTGAAAGATGTTTTAACTGTCTTGGAGTTTGTCCATAGCTATGATGTGATTCACCGAGATATTAAACCGGACAATATTATTCGCCGTAAACGAGATCATAAATTAGTGTTGGTGGACTTTGGCGCGGTCAAGCAAGTGCGCGGCCAAATGGTGGCAAATTCTGGGGCTTTTGGTTGGACGGTTTCTATTGGTACTGAAGGATATCGCCCCCCAGAACAAGCAGCAGGGCGTCCCCGTTTGAATAGCGACCTTTATGCTTTGGGGATGATTGCGATTCAAGCATTGACAGGAATTAATGCTCTCGAGCTGCGCTTGAATTACAGCGATCCAAATACTGATGAAATTAAGTGGCAAGATAAGCTAACTAATGTTAGCCCTGGGTTAATAGAGTTTCTCGCCAAGATGGTGCGTCAAAACTGGCGCGATCGCTATGAAAGTGCTACTGCTGCCAAGGCAGCATTGGAGTCTCTGACCGCGAACACCTCTGAGAATAACTATCAGTCATCGCTCCACCATAGTAGCCAGACTACACCACAACCCGCACCTGTTGCTAGTACAGAGGTGGCACCCACGCCACAACCCACGCCACAACCCACGCCATTTCCCGCACCACAACCCGCACCTGTTGCTAGTACAGAGGTGGCACCCGCGCCACAACCCACGCCACAACCCATGCCAGCAAGCACACAGTCCCAAACCCCATCCAAACCACTGCCTCTTAAGCCGATCGGTTTAGCAGTTGCCGGTATTCTGTTATTAGCTTTGGTGGGTGGTGGTGTGCGATCGCTGATGAGTTCTTCATCAGGTGGTTCTTCATCAGAAAATCCCAATCAGGTGGTTTCTACTTCTACGAATAACTCGAATTCTCCGACTGATTCGGAAGTTAACGCTGAAAGTTTAATCAGTTGGGGCGATCGCATTTTAATTCCCAACGAAGGGGTAGATAACCAAGAATTCCAGGAGTCAAAAGAAGCTGGAGTGGCGGCAATGAAGGCTCGAGACTATGACACGGCTCGAGCCAAGTTTAAGCAAGCTCTTGGTATAAGAAGAAATGCCCCGGAAACTCTCATTTATCTGAATAATGCCAGAATTGGTAATGCTAAATCTTACACTCTGGCTGCTGTTGTGCCGATTAAAGATGGCAGGGAACCAGGGCGATCGCTAGAAATGTTACGCGGGTTTGCCCAAGCTCAAGAAGAAGTAAACAGAAATGGGGGCATTAATGGCGTGCCGCTAAGACTGGTGATTGTCAACGACTACGATGACGAAAATAAAGCCAAGATGCTGGTAGAAAAACTGGCCAAAGACGCTAACATTTTGGGCGTTATGGGACATCATATTAGTCCCGTTAGTGCAGCGGTGGCGCCGATATATCAACAAGAAAAATTAGTGTTAATTACCCCAATCAGTGTGATTGACGAACTCACCGATGGCACCAACCCTTATTTGTTCCGGACTAATCGAGCCAATATTCAAAAAGGTTCTAATGAATTAGTCCAGTACATGTTGAACCATTGGCGGCGCCGAAAAGTAGCTATTTTTTATAATAGCAAATTGGATTACATTAAAAAAATGAAAACCTCTTTTGAGGATGAATTGTTCAACAAAGGGGAGGTAGTTGGTGAGTTCGATTTATCTTTAGATGGGTTTAATGCTTATCAAAGCTTAAGAACTGCTAAAGCAAATGGAGCCGAGGTAATTCTTTTATTACCTAGTCTCCGGGACTTAAATAAAATTTGGGAGATATTAAGAGTTAGAAGTGAATATTATAATGAATTTGGGGACTTAAAAGTATTAGGAGATATTGTCACTTTATATCGCCTAGAAACTTTAAAAAATGGACGCGATACTGAAGGAATGGTATTGGCAGTTTCCTGGCAATTTGCTCCATCAGATGGGGGCTTTTCTCAGCAAGCTCAAAACCTTTGGGGAGGCGGCGTCAACTGGGTGACAGCCATGTCTTATGATGCAGCAAGCGCATTCATTGCGGCGATGGAAAAAAGCGGTAATCCAACTCGTGAAAGCATTGCAAATATATTGAATGATAGTAGTTTTGAAACTATGGGGGCTTCTGGGAAAATCAAATTTAGACAGAATGATGTAGTTCCTTATTTAGAGATGGTTACTGTTAAAAAGCAAGCTTCGGTGGAAGACAGCATTTCTAAAACCGGCTATGACTTTGTTTCAGTTAAATCAGTGAATCAAACAAAGGTTGAAACAGTGAACCAAGTGGAGGATGGAAGCAATTAAATCCGTTGGCAGTAGCTTTATGGTAGGTTGGGTTTTATTTTTCACCTAACCTACGCAACCTTGGCGGTTGGGTTTAATGCTTTAGCCCGATTAGCCAGATTTACAAGAATCAAGAGAAGAATGACCGGTTTCGAGCTAAATTCAACAACTGGGGATAATATTAATGAGTCTGCTGTTACGTTCTAAAAATTGCCGCCTGTTTTTTACTGGACAAGGCATCTCCTTGGTTGGACAGTGGATGACAAAAGTGGCTACCAGTTGGTTGGTTTATCAACTGACTCAATCTGCTTTTTTATTAGGTTTGGTAGGCTTCACTGATGATATTGCTAGTTTACTTGTAGCCCCTTTTACGGGAGTTTTGCTCGACCAATGGAACCGACAAAGGGTCTTAATTCTAACCCAGACTTTGGCGATGATTCAGACTACGGTTCTGGGAATTCTCTGTTTGACAGGTCATATCGATATTTATAAAATGATTTTTCTGAGTTTGTGCCAAGGTTGTATTAAGGCTTTTGATGTGCCAGCCCGCCAGGTTTTTATCGCCGAAATTGTGGATAAAAAAAACGAGATTGGGGAGGCGATCGCGCTTAATTCATTAATCATTAGTCTCGGTCGGTTACTCGGCCCAGCTTTAGCGGGATGGGCGATCGTTAATCTGGGGGCAGGCTTGTGTTTTTTGTTCGATGGATTCACTTATATGTTTGTGATTGCCGCTTTATGCCTGATTAAAATGTTTCCCGCTAAAAATATCCGTTCAACCTCTGAACGCCCTTGGAAAAAACTGCAAGAAGGATTTGCGTACGCAGTAAAACTTCCCAACCTAGGTTACATTCTGTTACTACTGGGCTTGGTAAGTTTTATGGCCATGCCTTATGTTTATTTGGCGCCTATATTTGCCGAAGAAATCTTGCAGGGAGATGCCGAAACTTTGGGTTTTATACTATCCTTTGCTGGTTTAGGTTCTTTAACCGGCAGCCTATACTTGTTATGGAAAGTTAAAATCTTCGGGTTAGAAAAAGTTATTCCTTTATCCACCGGATTAGCTGGTATCAGTTTGATAATGTTTGCTCAATCAGAAAATGTTATATTATCTTCTGTATGCCTGTATTTAGTCGGATTTGCTTTAAGTTTACAAGTTGCCTCGAGCAATACTGTGTTGCAAATTCTGGCACCGGATGATAAACGAGGCCGAATTATGAGTTTATTTGCCATTGCTTTTGTCGGCATGCCCCCATTAGGAAATTTAATGAGTGGCTTTATGGCTTCTCGCCTCAGTGTGGTGCCAACTTTAACCATCAATGGTCTAATTTGTTTGATTGCCGCTGGCATATTTTCCCCGCAAATTCGACCGCTTCAGCGTTCTTTAAAACGTTTGGCAAGTTGTAAAGACTTTTAACCTAACCGGGGGACGCTGAAGTAATTTTAACTATATCAACCATACATTAAATTAATCTTTAACCATGTTTACGGCAGCAGAGAATCAACCAATACCGGTACCTAGCAAAACAGAAAAACTGCTTCAGTCTATTCAAGAGTTGCACAAGTTCTTGATGGCCACAAGAGCAGAAGAGCCTACATTTAAAACTGTGGCAGGCAAGTTGGTTAGCTTAAGTGCAGCGCTTAAAACTGGACGACTCAAATTTCAAATTGTCAGTCAATTTTCCCCCCAGGCTTATGCGGTGGCTAAATTGGTAGAATCCAGTGCCACCCTACCGGCACTTTACCAATTCCAAACTACAACTCTACCGGAGCAATTTCAACGCACTGAAATTCCCGTCCAGACGGTAGAATATACTCGCACGGAGTTAGCTGTTCCCGAACCTGTTATCTTGCAGTTTACCGATCACCAGCGCGAAAAGCCAATTTCTCATCGTCTGCCCAAAAATGGCAAATTGCTCATCGGTCGTCGTCCAGACTGTCAAATTCAAATTCCCCAGCAATACAGTTTTGCTTCGGGACATCATGCGGAAATTATCCCGGTTGAGGGGGCGGATAATTCTTGCGGAAATTGGCAAATTTGTGACACCAGTACCAACGGCACTTACATTAACGGTCAAAAGATTTCAGGATGCCAAACTTTGCGACCAGACGATCGCATTACGTTAGGCTATCCCGAACCGACCGAGCGCAGTGCGGAACTTATTTTTAAGTTGGAATATAATATCGCTTCCCCCCAACCCCCTCATGGTTCTGCGGGAAATCAAGCTTCAGCTCCGGATGAGTCATTATATAAAGAACTGATTGACTGCGATATTATCTGCTTGGTAGTTAACCCCACTCTCCCCGTTTCCGAGACGGAAAAACGGCTGATTTCGCGAGCAAATCAAGGGCGACTTTTTAAAACGATTGCAATTGTCGATGTTTCAGCGATCGCTCGCGAACCGGAACGAGTTAACCATAATATTAACGCTTTCAAGCAATGGCTAAAAAGCCAAAATTTGGCAGTTACTTTGCCTTTTATTCCTTTGTATCCCTTTTATTCCAGTCCCGAACCCATGACCAAACTGGCGCCAGATGTGCAGCAAGAGTGCGAGCGGTTCCGCCAATTCCTAGAACAGTTGGCGCTCGGGCAACGGGAGGAAATTTTGATGCAGCGGCTCAGCAAAAAAATCAAGGAACAAGTAGCGATTTTAGAACAAGCTTACAACGAAAAAGAAGCAGCCCTGAAAACCCGGGTCGCGCAGTCAATTGCCTTGCCTCCAGGTACGGATCTGGATGAATTGGATCGACAAATTAGAAAAACCTTTAAGCAAGTAGCCGAGGCTAAAGAAAAATCGTTCCGCGAAATTAGAGTAGAACTAGGTAAATCGAAGTCAGAATTAGTCGATGGATTTAGTAAAGGAAGTTTATTGTACAAGATTAAACAGTTTACCGATGGACTGCAACCCGCGGTTACTAAAGAAAAAGACCAGATTTCCCTGCGTCTAGTTTCCGAGCAAATGAACAGTTCGCATACCATTCATACTCATATGAATCGTCTTTGTTACGGAGATATGAGTCAGTGGGCAAAGGATGAATGGCAACGAGTTTTTTCTACCTATGGGGATGGCGGTTTGAAGGCAATTTTTCAGCGAGCTCATGCAGCTTTTGATTTTGTTCCCGGTTTAAATTTACCCGGTTCATCTTTTGCCGCTAACCCAGATTTTGATGTTTACAAATGCTTGCAATATTCTTTTGTGGAGTTTGACAATCAGGTGACTCTTAAAAATCAATCGTCGGGCAACAATTTACTTACGTTGGGCTCGGCAGCTATGGGAGTGATCGGTTTGGCAATGGGACAACCATTCCTACTGATGACTGCGGGTATGGGTATCCTGGGAAAACAGGTCGCCCAACAACAAAGCGAAGCTGCTAAAATTGAACAAGTTACCGAAAATTTGCGGAGAGGCTTATGCCAACATTATCAGTCTTTGGCGAAAAATATTGCAGATAAGTTATACCAGCAAATTAATTTGGCGATCGAAGCGGAGGAACGCCGGTTTAAAACTCTAATGGAAACAATTAGTGAGCAAATTAGCGAATACGTAAATGAAATGAAAAAAGGTTTGGATTATGCTCAAACACAGCAGAAACAATTGCAGCAACAAAAAATACAGTTTATGGAGATATGTAACAAAATGCAATTATAACCGATCCTGAAAAAATGGAATATTATCATTCTCAATAATCCGGGAATACAAAATATTTATTTCAATATTTCCGGAAAACTTTGCTAAGTATTGAATCAATGATTAATTCAACATAAATTCTGGAGATTTAACCAATGTTTTACAGTGGCAACCGCACCGAATCTTACAAAGATTATGACAACGATGGTAATAGTGACTATGCTGAAATTAGTTACGATCGCGATGGCGATGGCCATTATGAAACCACAATTAAAGGTTACGATTACAATGATGATGGCTCCTTTGATGTCGCTTATGGTTCCGTCGATTCTGATGGTGATGGAACCGCTGAATATTAAGTAGTTTCCTATCAAGATGATAGCGGAAATGTAAACACGATTGCTTCTGGGGGCGATCCTTATGGAAATAACTACGATGTTTCGGAAACTGCTGAGTATGAAGACTATTCTGTATAAGGAGGAGAGCATGAAAACATAATCAAAAACTTTCACTTTCGGTTGACTTAAAAATTTATTCTGCTGGCTTCCCCTTTTTTAAAGCGGACGGGAGGGGGATCTCACTGGTTCGCGCAATTTGGGATAATTTCCCCGCCTGCGAACCAGCAATAAGGCGCTATAAAGCGCAACTACAAACCAAGAAGCGCTAAAGCGCAACTACAAACTTAGTAACAAATTAATTTGGAGGCCAAACAATGACAGTCCCAGGCAGCTATGAGTATTACGAAAATACCAATGGTGACGGAAAAGTTGACTATGCTTATGGTCGTTACGACACCGATAAAGATGGGTATTATGAAACGGTAGTTGAAGCATTTGATGATGATGGAGACGGCAATGTTGATTACGCTTATGCCAGTTCTGATACCGATTATGATGGCCACCATGACACAGTAGTTGAAGTGTTCGATCATGATAACGATGGTTATGCCGATCAAGCGCGTTATCGGACTGACTACGATCAAGATGGTCATTTTGAGCAGGAAGCTTCTTACTACGCTTAAGCGCTAATTCCCCGATAGATACTGAAACATCAGAGGACTCAATTAGCTAATTACTTTAGCCACCAAAAAGCAAAATAAAATTGCTTTTTGCTTTGACAATTGTTTAACAACCAAAAAAGTGGAGCACAAAATTATGGTGTATAGCAGAAATGAATACTATCGAGATACTAATGGCGACAGCCAAATTGATTATGGCTACGGAAGCTACGATACCGATAATGATGGTTATGTTGATGCCGTAGTGGAAGTTTGGGACACTGATGGTGATGGCTACGTGGATGTTAGTACTGCTTATGCTGACACCAATGGTGATGGTTATGTTGATGTTGCCTACGGTGCTGTGGATTACGATGGCAATGGTTATGTTGATTATGAGGTGACAGCTTCAGTTGATGACTATGGCAGCCTCAGCACTTCTGAAACTTATTACTCGGCATAATATTTTTCGGGTAATTTAATAGTGATCGCCCTTAAACATAAAAGTAATTTATTAATTTATTGGCGATCGCTTTTTTTAGGCCATCTGTAGGACATTTAGATCGGATTGGTTGTTCTCCAGATATCTAAGTCATCCAATTTGTCATCCAATTTCAATTTTCTGTTTTTGTCGAATTATCTTTAAGCATTTCTCTCATTTGCCACCAATGAAATCTAATCCCCAAAAGTTTAAAATTTTTTTGCCTCACATCTTAGTCGTCACTGCCACAGTTGTAGCTTTGGCGGGAGTTTCTCTGCAATTTGTACGAGCCAACGCTGGCTCTACGGATGTTCAAAAATTATCGGAATTTTTTGAGGCAGAAAATTCGGTTAAAGTAATGCCATCTGCACCCAAACAAAGCAACCGAGAAAATTCTGGACAATCCTTGAATAATTTTGGCAATTTTGAGGAATTTATGAGAGCGGCCCCGTTTTACTTACGAGGCAACGATTTTCTGAAAAAAAAAGATTATCAAAGAGCTATAGAACAGTATAATATAGCGATTAGCAATTACTCCGAACACGCTGAGGCATACGCTCAACGGGGAGTTGCTCGAAATCAAATTGGCGACCGGTCAGGGGCAATTGAAGATTTACAAAAAGCAGTCATGTTCTTTGAAGCACAAGGTCAACCGGCTGCTGCCGAGAAAGTCCAGGAAATTCTCGATGGATTGCAATAGTAATGCCCCGCTTTCGGGGCAGAAACCGGGGTTTTTTTGACAATTTCGGTATTCATGCCAAAGTTATCAAAAAAACCGGTTTCTTTGCCTGGAAAGCGATCGCTTTTATTAGGGAGACATAAACCGGGTTTCTTGAGAAATATCGTTTGAGATACCAAAGTTATAATGAAAACCCGGTTTATTGATTTCATTGGGTGCGTTAGAACGGCGAAGTTAAAATTCATCCGCCTAACACACCCTACAAACTAACACACCCTACCACACTCTACAAAACTATAACGCCCATAAGATTTTCACGATTTCGCGATTAATTTTCGCGATAAAATTTGGCTATTTTTGCTTGACAAATTGGCAGGTTTTTTCTATAATTAAATTATTCGATTAGATTTAGGATAATGGGAATCCGTGTCAGCCTGTGAGGTTTCCCGATGCAGGGAATGCACCCTTAAACCAGAGAGTTAGACGTAGAGAAAATTGGTGCATTGCTGCCAGTCCACCGAGGGCGATCGCCTCCCTGAATTTGGTAAGCTGTGATTCTGTTGGCGAAAATCTTCCAGCAAACAAGGTCAACAGGGCAAAAATTATTCCATTCTATTCCACCATTGGCGGCAAATAGGGATTCGTAATTGCCCGGTACTCCAGCAAATACCAAACGGACAAATACCAAACTCCGCGATCGCCTTGAGGCACACCAATTGGTTTGATTGCTCCATCAAACGCTATAATAGCTATATAATAGCTATAATAAATTATCCCAATTTCCTGTAATCTAGAAACAAATCTCTAAGCTTCTCCAGCGATCGCGGAGTTTGGGGAGATATAAAACCGAATTCTATGTCTAACTCTGAACCACTTTCTCACAGTGCCATTAATGGGCAAACAAACCCAGAAGAACGGGAACTGGAAGAGGCGATTCTAACTTTTGCGGATATTCAAGCTGACCTGAACTATAAACAAGCGAAAGACTCTCTCAGAGAATTAGTCAGTCACCTTGATTTAACCCCCAAAGAACGGGAGGGGTTAGAGTCAGAAATTAGCGGCTTAGAAACCATGCTGGATAAGTTAGAACGCACGGTAGTTCAGATTGCCGTATTTGGCATGGTGGGACGGGGAAAATCTTCTTTACTCAACGCTTTAGTCGGGGAAAATATCTTTGAAACCGGGCCAATTCATGGAGTGACACGGACTATTCAAGGAGTGAATTGGCGACTAGATCGGTTTGATGGCGATCGCGGCAATATTACTCAATTAACCCTTTCTGGAGTGGGGAATTCCCAAATAGAATTGATTGATACTCCGGGAATTGATGAAGTAAACGGAGAAACTCGTGAAACTTTAGCACGGAACTTAGCCGCGAAAGCAGATTTAATTTTATTTGTTTGTGCCGGGGATATTACTAAAGTCGAATATCGCGCCCTTTCCCAACTCAGAGATGCGGGGAAACCGATGTTATTAGTCTTTAATAAAATCGACCAATACCCGGAAGCTGACCGATTAGCAATTTATGAAACTATTCGCGATCGCCGAGTCCGGGAAATCTTATCTCCCGACGAAATTGTCATGGCTGCCGCCGCACCTTTAGTTGCCACGGCGGTGAAAAGACCCGATGGCACTTTTGGAGTAAAAATGGAACGAGGACAGCCACAAATTGACGAATTAAAGTTAAAAATACTAGAAATATTAGACCGAGAAGGTAAATCTTTGGTCGCCTTAAATACCATGCTTTATGCGGGGGAAGTGAATGAACAATTAGTCGAAAGAAAAATGAAAATTCGGGAAACCGCCGCCAACCGAGTGATCTGGAATGCCGCGATCGCCAAAGCCCTAGCCGTCGCCCTCAACCCCGTCACCGTCGTCGATCTCCTCAGTGGGGCGGCGATCGATGTCACCACCATCCTCACCCTATCCCGACTTTACGGCATTCCCATGACCCAACAGGGCGCCATCAACCTGCTGCAAAAAATCGCCCTCAGCATGGGGGGCATCACTGCCAGCGAACTCCTAGCCAACCTGGGACTCTCCTCCCTCAAAGGCTTATTGGGCATTGCTGCCCCCGCCACAGGTGGCGCCTCCTTAGCCCCCTATCTTTCCGTGGCCATCACCCAAGCCGGAGTAGCTGGGGTGTCCTCCTACGGTATCGGTCAAGTCACAAAAACCTATCTCGCGAATGGGGCATCCTGGGGACCCGATGGACCAAAAGCGGTGGTGAGTCGGATTATTGAATCCCTCGATGAAACCTCAATTATGGGTCGAATCAAAGCCGAATTGCAAGATAAGTTATTTGGGCAGAAGTTAGAGGTAGATTAAGGTAAATTAGCGAGCGAAACTTTCGTACAATTGCCATAAACGGTAATTGTGAGGATACTGTGATTTTAAGGTTATTGTGTGTACTGATTTTTACTGTGGGGATTTGGTTGGGAAATATGGCCCCGGTCATGGCCAAGTCAGACAATCCCATCACTGAGACCCAAATTATTCAAGCGGAAGAGTTGGTCAGTCAGGCCATGGCCGCGACTAATGCCGGAGACTTTGCTACGGCAGAGGCTTATTGGACGGAAATTTTACAAATGTTTCCCGAAAATCCGGCAATTTGGAGCAACCGAGGCAATTCTAGGGTTAGTCAGAATAAGTTGGCAGAGGCGATCGCGGACTATAACAAGTCTATAGAACTTTATCCCAATGCCCCGGATGCCTATCTCAACCGGGGCATTGCTTGGGAAGGGTTGGGGCACTATGAAGAGGCGATCGCCGACTATAACCGTGTCCTAGAACTCAACCCCGAAGATCCCGTAGCCTACAATAACCGAGGCAATGCGGAAGCGGGTTTAGGACAATGGCAAGCGGCGGTGGCTGACTATGAAAAAGCCAGTGAATTAGCCCCCGACTACGCCTTTGCCCGCGCCAACTATGCCCTAGCCTTGTATCAGCTTGGGGAAAAGTCCGAAGCCTTGCGGCAGATGAAAAACTTAGTCCGCAAATATCCCAAATTCGCCGATATGCGGGCTGCCCTTAGCGCCGCCCTGTGGTCAGAAGGCAAAATTGGCGAAGCCGAAAGCAACTGGGTAGCAGCGGTTGGATTAGATCGCCGTTACCAAGACCTCACTTGGGTGAATCAGATTCGCCGTTGGCCTCCGGCAATGGTCGCCGCCTTGCAAAAATTTATGGAAATTAAGTAGTTGTAACTAACAACCAACAACTAATTTTTGAATTAACTCTGGGGTTAATTCTTGGACATTGCTCAAGACCACAGCGGCGCCAGCTTTTTCTAGGTTTTGAATATAGGCTTCCCGGCGATCGCCCGTGACATGAGGAGGCAAGACTCCCACCCCGACCCAAACGCGGTTCCCTTGTTGTTCCTTAGCTTTCTGCACCGTCCGCATATCCGCCACCGTATCGCCGACATAGATTACTGGAGTCGTTTCTGAGATGGGATACGGTTGTTGCAGTTGGGCTAAAACGGCAAAAAGTCCGGTGGGGTCGGGCTTTCCGGGGGCATCTTCCATCGCTACAACCACGGGATTTTCTAGCCCTAACGCCCCTTCTAGGACATAAGCGGCTTCTGCCCGCATTGCCCCACTAAAAAATCCCCAAGGAATTCCCGCATGGGTGAGACTGGCTAAGTAACTGGGTTGTAATAGTAAAGGTTCTTGGGTGATGTAGCCATTCATGTTCACCGGGTCGGTGCCGCGATACCGGGATTGAAAAAATGCCACTAAGGTTTCAAAGTCAAGATTGATTTCTTCACGGCTTTGACCTTGCCGTTCAAAATATCGATAAATTAATTCTTGGGAAGCTTCCCAGTCATTATTCCAGATGCCTTCTGATTTGAGTTGGTCGATATCTTCTGGGGTCGGGCGGTATGTGGGATGGTGTTTGGCGGCGGTGAAATGTTCCACAGTATCCGCGATCGCCCGTCGGTATGACCCACTCACGTCCCTGACCACCCCATCGATATCAAAAACCGCGATCGCGATCGCCTTTCCAGACCCGCTTTGCGGCATCGCCCGGTCTTCTCTAGTTGATTCCCCGCTCACTAATTTCCTCCCCAAAAATAATTGCGGTATAACTGCGCTATTGACAAAAATTGTTGTACAATGGAGAATGATACATTTGTAGAATAATCACCGCATTGTCCGGGAGGTTTGATTGTCAAAATTCATTCTAAAGGTTCTCTGGCTGGAGGACAACGTAGCCCTTGCGGTCGATCAAGTTGTTGGTCAAGGCACCAGTCCATTAACTCGTTACTTCTTTTGGCCTCGCAATGATGCCTGGGAAGAGTTGAAGCATGAACTCGAAAGCAAGCACTGGATCGCCGAAGCCGATCGCGTCGAGTTACTCAATAAAGCTACAGAAGTAATTAACTATTGGCAAGAAGAAGGTAGACGGCTTCCCTTATCCTCTGCTCAAAATAAATTTCCAGACCTTCAGTTTACTGGTAGCAGTTGATCTAGCTTTTCCGAGAGTCTTTTTACGGCGAATTTTACAGCGGATATCCCTTGGTTATGAAAAGTAGGGGACATCCGCTGATTATCTTTTGGTAGTTAGTTGTTTTTAGTTAGTTATTTGTAATTAATTGTTTGTAGTTATTTGCTATTAATTGTTTATTAGCATTTAATTATTGGTAGCTAGTTGTTGGTAGTTAGTTGTTCGTGGTTGATTGTTGTCGGGTAGCAGTCCTAAAAATGCTTTAATGCCGCAAGCGCATGAAGTCTGACAGTTTCATTGGCATCAGTCAACAGTTTTTGCAAGGGTTCAATGGCGATCGCTTGTCCTAATTGACCCAACCCTACGGCGATCGCCTGCTTAATTTTTGGTGAAGCGATCGCCGGGTTTGAATTTTCCGACTTGAGGAAATTAACTAAAATACGCGCCGCTTTTGGTTGCAAAGCCGGAGATTCTACTCGTCCCAAACTGATAATAATTGAATACCATACTTCTGAGGACAAAGGCAGGGTTAAAGCTTCTGCTAAATAGTCTAATGCCTTGTCTAATGCCTTGGGATGAGACATCCATCCTAGACGATGAACTGCTGTCACCGCTAAAGGAGTTGGAGTGTGGGGAGACTTTATGACTGTAAATAAAGCATGGGCAGCGGATTCATTGCCCACACGCATCAGGGCGATCGCCGCTTGTTGACAGACTTCTAAGTTAAAATCCCACAGGCGATCGCGCAACAAATCCACCAAATTGTTTGGCAACAGATTAGCAGAAGAACGCATAGAAAATAAACCCAAACCAATCACCGCTTCTAGTCGCACCGTGGCAATTAAATCGGACAATGCAGTTACTAATATTGGGGGAATTCGGGCATCGTCAAAATTACTTAAAGCTGCAATCGCTGCTTGACGGACTAAAGGGTTTGAATCATCGACTACTGTTAACAATGGGGTAATAATTTCCGGTCGATTAATTTTCGCCAAAGCCCGAACTGCAAAAAGTCTTGATGAATCATTTTTTAATAGGGTTTCTAACCCTTGAATTGCATTTGGGCCAATACTAGCCAAAGCTTCTGCTGCCACCAAGCTGAGTTCTTCATCACTGTCGCTATTCACCAAATCGATTAATCCTTGGACGACTTCCGGGCGATCGAATTCACCCAGAATTTGTCCGGCAAACCACCGCAATTCTATCTCCGCTGCTTCATCCTGCAAAATATCCATTAGAGGGGCGATCGCTGCATTGCCTAGAGTGGGAAAAATTTTGGCCACTTCCCAACGGGCTTGAAAATCCCCAAATTCTAGGACTTTTAAGGCTAAATCTAGTATGGTGGGAAATACCTGATGGGCTTTTGGGGCGTCTGGGGAATTCAGCTTGACTTCATGTTGTTTAATTTGATTTGAGGCGTAATTTGACGCCCTCGCTGGTTTTTTGCTAGAATCTGTGCCAGAATGTAACAATTGATGCAGACATTGGGTCACAAACGACCAGTTATTTTGCTGCGCCGCGATTTGGGCTTGTTCCGTCAGGTTTTGATTGGCTAAAAACATTATACTTATCAAGTTATCAAGTTTTTTTGCTTCAGAGGTGGTTTTCAGGAATTCTGCTTAATCTATCTTTTCTGGAGATGAATCGCCAGGGCGACTATGCAAAAATCGCATTAATTTTATGGTAAACAAGCATAACTCTGAGGATAAACCACCCCCAGTCAACCAACCGCTATCCGAAAATAAAAAATTAAAAAATAAAATACTCAACCTATCCCTATCTGGGGGGTTTTTGTTGATATCCCCATTATCTGTTTTCAACGCCTTTTAGCGCCAAATAAACCCGGTCTCTGGGTTCTACCCTTAAATGCCCCCTTAAATGCCCCTATATATGGGCGCACACTATTCCCATTCTAAAGTCTTACGGTAAATTCATTATAACGTGAACATTTGGTAATTGTCAAGGGGTTTTTTAGAAGAATTTTGGTTAAGAATTCAGGCAGAAAATCCGGTGACAAAAGGGTTGCTTAACTCTAAATGAAAGTTTCAGCAACCGGGTTGAGCGGCAAATATTTGCTTTAAATTTGCTTTAAACCTAACACCTACCTAAGCCACCCGGTTGCTTGAATTCAGCGACAAAAACCGGGGTTTCTGGTACTTACTTAGAACCGCTAGGACCTAAACCAATTTTACCCGCATAAACTGCGCGATCGCCCAATTCATCTTCAATCCGCAGCAGGCGATTATATTTAGCAATTCGTTCACTGCGGCATAGAGAACCAGTTTTAATTTGACCGGCGCGGGTGGCTACGGCCAAATCGGCGATCGTTGTATCTTCAGTTTCCCCGGAACGGTGACTAATTACCGAACGATAGCCATTACGAGTCGCTAATTCAATAGTTTCTAACGTCTCCGTTAAAGAACCAATTTGATTCAGCTTAATCAGAATTGCATTCGCCGCCCCTTGTTCAATGCCCTTTTGCAAGCGGGTGGGATTGGTGACAAACAAATCATCCCCCACCAACTGCACTTTCTTACCTAATTTTTGGGTTAAAATCTGCCAATTTGTCCAATCATCTTCATGCAGTCCATCTTCAATAGAAACAATCGGATATTGGTCTACCAACTTAGCCAAATAATCAATTAATTCCGCTGGTTCGTGGGCGCTGCCTTCATAGACATACTTGCCATCTTTATAAAATTCACTGGCGGCCACATCCATCGCCAAAGCCACTTGTTCTCCGGGTTTATAACCGGCTTTTTCGATCGCTAACATCAGAATATCTAACGCTTCTTGGTTAGAACCCAAATTAGGGGCAAAACCGCCCTCATCACCGACCCCAGTTAGCAAACCTTTTTCCGCCAAAACCTTGCTCAGGCAAGCAAACACTTCAGCCCCCCAGCGTAAAGCTTCTTTAAAAGAAGCCGCACCACAAGGCACAATCATAAACTCTTGAAAATCCACATTATTCGCCGCGTGAACCCCACCATTAATCACGTTCATCAAAGGCACGGGCAACACATTAGACAATGGGCCACCGAGATAACGATAAAGCGGAATTTGCAACGCATCAGCCCCAGCTTTTGCCGTAGCCAAAGACACCGCTAAAATCGCATTTGCCCCTAATTGTGACTTATTGCTCGATCCATCCAGATCGATCATCAAGCGATCGACAGTGGCTTGGTCGAGGGCATCTACCCCGTTTAGTTCCGGCTGAATTTTACCGATCACATTCTCCACGGCCTTGAGAACCCCTTTGCCACCGTAGCGTCCTGGTTCATCATCGCGTAGTTCATGGGCTTCAAAAGTCCCCGTGGACGCACCACTGGGTACTTGGGCTAAACCATAAGCGCCATTGGCCAGAGTTACTTCTGCTTCTACGGTCGGGCGTCCGCGAGAGTCAAGAATTTCACGGGCTTTAATAGTTTCAATTGCTGTATCTAGCATAGTTGTCTGTATTGTCATAGATAGTTGCCGATGACCATCAACTGAGTATTGGGTTGAGTATTGGAGTGATCGCGTATATTTGGCGAAATCCCAACCGGTCATCAACATTCAAGATACAGCCAACTTTCTCAAAACTGATGATATTTAAGAATATCTACCGATCTGGACGAGATGAGCAACCCGGTTTCCGATCCGGTGCATTCCCCGTTCTAAAATAAATCAAAGTCAGGAAATTGGGATATTCAGATATGCGAATACTACACACAATGTTGCGAGTCGGCAACTTGGAAAAATCTCTGGACTTTTACTGCAACGTCCTGGGAATGAAGCTATTGCGGCAAAAAGACTATCCGGGGGGTGAGTTTACCCTCGCATTCGTGGGGTATGGGGACGAGTCAGACCATACGGTGATTGAACTCACCTATAACTGGGGGGTGGAAAAATATGACCTAGGCAATGCCTATGGTCATATTGCCCTGGGGGTCGATGACATTTATAGCACTTGCGAACAAATCAAAGCCCGGGGAGGGAAAGTCACCCGCGAACCAGGGCCGATGAAGCACGGATCCACGGTGATTGCCTTTGTGGAAGATCCCGATGGCTATAAAATCGAGTTAATTCAATTGGGGACTCAGGGTTCTACTTCAGAGAAAGCTGCTGTGGCTACGGTTTAAGTTAGGGGATAATAATTCAGACCCATAAATTCCAGGCAATGGGGCAACCGGAAACTGTCGATGTTCCCTACTCCTTTGACTGATATTCTGGTTGCCCTATGGCGTAGTCCCAACCATGAAAAATATTTGCGACATATTTGCGATCTTCGCTTCGCCTCAAAAGCGATCGCGCCAAAAAACTCCCCCGATCGCCTTTCTCACCTTTGGGATCCACTTCATCCCCGAGCCACTTGACATTTTATTGCAACTACCTTGGTTTAAATATGGAAAATTATTGAAAATAATTCTTGATAATTAGAAGTCGGTGTAAAGCCGAATCGATATGTAACTTCACCAACCCCAAAGCGGTGGGTCTTTGTCGATCGCCCATCTGCTTGCTAAAACCCCGATTATACAAGGCTTTTACGCTTATTTGGGGACCGTGGGCAGGTCAGCGAGCGCCTCCTTCTGGGCCAAAAAGCGATCGGGGCAGAGCAGCATCGCCAAAATCTTAACAAAACTTAATAGACTTTTAAAGCTACTTATTGATAAAAATAGTCAATAAGGTTTGGTCTGCTTGAATTGATTAACCCATTCTGTAACCCATCTTGTAACCCATGCAAACTTACGACAATCCAACGGTGAAATATGACTGGTGGGCTGGTAACGCCCGGTTCGCCGACAAAAGCGGCTTATTCATTGCCGCTCACGTTGCCCAAGCGGCGCTGACTACCTTCTGGGCGGGTGCATTTACCTTGTTTGAAATTTCCTGGTTTGACCCCACCCTACCCATGAGCGAACAAGGACTAATATTGCTTCCCCACCTAGCAACCCTGGGTCTGGGTGTTGGGGATGGCGGCAAAATCGTGGACACCTACCCCTACTTTGTGGTCGGTACAGTTCACCTGATTTCCTCAGCGGTACTCGGTGCGGGGGCTTTGTTCCATATTCTCAAAGCACCCGAAGACCTGAAAACTGCCTCCGGTCAAGCCAAAAAGTTTCACTTTGAGTGGAACGATCCCAAACAATTGGGGCTGATTTTGGGGCATCATTTACTGTTTTTAGGCATGGGCGCTTTATTGTTAGTAGCCAAAGCCATGTATTGGGGCGGACTTTATGATGCGGCAACTCAAACCGTGCGCGTGGTGGCAGAACCAACTCTCAATCCATTTGTGATTTATGGCTATCAAACTCACTTTGCCAGTATTGATAATTTAGAAGACCTGGTGGGCGGTCACATTTATGTAGGTGTGATGCTCATTGGTGGGGGAATTTGGCATATCTTAGTTCCGCCAATGCAATGGGCAAAGAAAGTCTTAACTTTCTCCGGGGAAGCAATTCTTTCTTACTCATTAGGTGGCATTGCCTTAGCTGGTTTTGTAGCCGCTTATTTCTGTGCCGTTAATACCCTCGCCTATCCGGTGGAATTTTATGGCCCAGTGTTAGAAGTAAAAATGGGAATTACTCCCTATTTTGCCGATACGGTTAACTTACCTTTGGGCGAACATACTCCTCGTGCATGGTTAGCCAACGCTCACTTTTTCCTCGCGTTTTTCTTCTTGCAAGGACATTTGTGGCACGCGCTCAGAGCAATGGGGTTTGATTTCAAGCGAGTAGAAAAAGCTTTGAATTCTGTGGAAGTTTAATTCTTAGGAATTACATGATTCCAGCAACCCGGTTGATTGGGTAGCTATGGATGTCAGCCATAATTTTCCTTTCCTTTTCCTAAAAAAACCGGGTTTCCTCAACCGCTCCTCACACTATTTTTAGTTATGAACTGTCCTTGTTGTTCTGGTAAAGTCCTCCGGCATATCGGTCGCAATGGTTTGTACTGGTATTGCCCAAGTTGTCGCCAAGCTATGCCAGTTTCCGCAGAAGTTAATCGGCTTAATCGGCTGTTTTTGCAGCCGGATGTTTGCTCAAAATCAAGTCCTCAAGTTTATATGTTCTGATGCAGCCAAGATTATCGCTGCAAGCGATTGAATAATGACAGAAATAAAAGCACCGATTCTAGAGGTAAACTGGGCATTTTTTTGCCGATTACATACAGCTTTTGATGAGTTTTTTTGCTAAGTTATTGAGAAATATTAGCAAGAACTACTCAAAACCCTAAAGCGCTGACTAAGCAGGATTAATCTAGGAGAAAAGTATGGCCTTGGTTTATTTTATGGAACCCAAACGGGAAATACCGAAACGATCGCGGAAATGATTCCCAAAGAAATGGGTGGCGATAGCGTTGTTGCTTTGCCCGATATTTCTGAGGCAGAAACCAGCGATTTTGGGGATGACGATCGCATTATTATTGGCTGCCCTGGAATGTGGGAGAACTTCAATCTGATTGGGAAAGCTTCTACGATGAATATTGGCCGACAGATGACTATACAGATGACTACGATTTTACCGAGTCGAAAGCAGTTAAAAATGGTAAGTTTGTCGGCTTGGCGATCGATGAAGATAATCAGTCAGATACGACCGATCGCCGCGTGAAATCTTAGGTGGATCGACTAAAACAAGAGTTTGGCTTGTAAAGGTTTCTGTCTTTCCTTAAAAAGACGGGGAATTGATAATTAAGGATTTACTCGGAAACCGGGTTTCCCAAAAAAAACTCGGTTTCTATTCCTAGCCTGTCACAATCGAGAAAATTTATTACAAATTATTACAAATTAAAAGGAGGTTTTCCTATGTCTTTATCACCGGATGCACTGTGGATTAATGTTAGCCCCGCGTTAGAAAAATTCAATCGCCCGCTATTAAAGCAGTTATCGGCAGAAACCGCGATCGCTAAATGGGAATATAGTCAAACTCCCGACGAACCCACGTCCTTAGAAATTGCTGTAGATTTACTCCATGATTATTTAAAAGATCGCCAACAGCCGATTCATTTACTCGGACATAGTACCAGCGGACTATTAGGATTAATGTACGCCCGTCGCTATCCAGAAAAAGTGCGATCGCTCACACTTCTCTCCGTCGGAGTGTATCCTGCGGTTGATTGGCAAGCCCATTATTACGCACAACTCCAAGTCTTGCCTTGTTCTCGGGAAATCATTTTAGCCCGAATGGTTTACAACTTATTTGGCAAGCAATCTCATGTCGTTACCAAAAAAATCATCAAAATATTAGAAAACGATCTAATGAGTTCTTTATCGCCTCATAGTTTATATCAAAGATTTAGTATGTTTCCGGGCAATGCACCAGTTCCTATGTTAATTTGCGGCAGCGATAACGATTTCGTGGTTGACTCTAATTTATTGCATGGATGGCAGCCTTGGTTAAAAGAAAACGATGTTGCATCCGCAACGCTACGCGATCGCATCTGGTCATGTCCTGGAGGTCGTTACTTTTTTCACTATTTCCATTCGCAACTGGTCAGGGAACAAATTACTAAATTTTGGCAGCAATTGTCCCCTTTATTTCCTAAGCAGCAAAAAAATATGCCATGTTAGTTAGGGAATAGTTTAGGCATACCGCTTGATTTATTTTGAATTTATGTTCAATTTTTAATTGCTGATTAGCGAGGAAATCATTATATCTTTATGCCATTTTTTTCTATTTAATCGGCTTAATCGGCTAATAATTTAAGAAATTATTGCTGCAATTGCGAGGTTAATTTGGGCGCAAGCCGCCGCGCCCCTACGGTTTCATTTTTGATGGGAAACGGTGTAAATAAAGGTGATGCATCATTCCGGTTCCTGTGAGGGGGCAATGGCTGTTGACTGCTGTCTCTTGGTGGGTGAAACAAAGCCCCAAAGCGCTTAGGGGCGAATCCCAGGAATTTTTTTGAGGAGTTCTGGAAAAAATCTTGCGGCCATTCTCAATACCTCTTGGCTTAATGATAAATTAAGTCAAAAACAGCTTAGTATCGGATTTAACAAAAATTCTTTAATTTATTTTGCGTAAAACCGCGACCATCTCTCCCTGTGCCTGGAAAACTAGACCCAACGGGGATGGCAGGATTCTTAAATTTTGCTTAAGTAAACCCTCAATGCAAGAGTTTCATAGTTATTATTGAGAATAACTCTTATTAAAGGAGTTAAAAGAGGACAAATGAATGATTTAATCGCACGTTGGTGGTACAAGGGAAAGCAAAACCGTTGGCCGTCCTTTATTTATTTGGGCGAAACAGCCGATCAAGAAACGATTGACCGGGATAAATCCGAGAACTTGTCAACGATTTCTCTATCCGAAACGAAAGTGGGCGATCGCATTACCGTCGTTTCTTTGAACTGCGGGGAAACGAACAACCGTCTGATGGGCATGGGACTGATGCCCGGAGTGCAACTACGAGTGGTCAGCGTCACCGGAACCGGGTCGGTGATGGTGGCATTAGACGATAACCGTTTGGGCGTGGATGCGAAAATGGCTCAAAAAATTCAAGTGGAAAAAGCAGATATGCCAATTTCCCCCAAAGCAAACCTGAGAAATAGCGAAGTTTTAGCCATGAACAAATCCACCGGAAACCATGACCTCAAACTACGGGACGCCAGCATTGGATCGATCTTAAAAGTCATTGCCTACGCCCCCGGTTGCCGGGACTACAAACGTAAGTTATTGGCAATGGGACTAACTCCGGGGACGGAATTCACGGTCAAGCGTCATGCCCCTTTGGGGGATCCTACGGAAATTGAGGTGCGCGGGTTTCGCCTCAGTTTACGCAAAGGGGAAGCGGATGCCCTAGTTGTTGAACCCGCGAGAAATTTCCGAGTCGATTCCGAACCGAAAGGAGGTGCTGAACCATGATCCAACCCACCTTAAGATTAGTTGGCAATTTAGTGGGGAATAAGGGCAATAAAACCGCTGTAAAAAGTCAACCATCTTGGCAAAAATCCGATTTATTAAAGGGGCTTCTCCGAGGAGAATTTAGTCTCCTCTATCAGCCCCAAGTCAGTTTAACCAGTGGCAAAATCATTGGGGCTGAAGCTTTGTTGCGTTGGCATAGTCCGATTTTTGGACAAGTTTCTCCCCAAGATTTTATTCCTTTAGCCGAAGCTAATGGGGCGATCGAGCAAATCGATCGATGGGTGTTAACAACAGCGTTTTCCGCATTGAAACGGTGGCAAGTCAAGGGGCTGCCAAAAGTCTCATTGTGCATTAACTTGTCAGCGAATGAAGTGATTCACCCCCATTGTGTTGCCACTGTAGCGGAAATTTTGCAGCGAACCGGCTGCGATCCTAAGCAAATTGAAATAGAACTGACGGAAACCTCGCCGATCGCAGACGATGAAACCGCGATCGCCAACCTTCATCAGTTAAAAGCCTTGGGATTATCAATCGCCATTGATGATTTTGGTACGGGTTATGCGTCGCTGCAATATCTGCAAAAATTCTGCTTCGATACCCTCAAAATCGCTTGCACCTTTGTCCGTGATGTTGATAGTAACCCCAGCACCGCTGCGTTTGCCTTATCCATCCTAGACTTAGCGGCAAAAAGAAATCTTCGCACCGTTGCGGAAGGAGTAGAAACCGCCGAAGAATTAGCTTGGTTGCATCAACAAGGTTGCCATGTTATTCAAGGATATTTATTTGCGGGACCGATGCCAGAAAACCAGTTTGAAGAATGGTTAGCCAGTGGGCGGCACTTGTCTTTGCCTAAATCTAAGTTAAGCATCAAACCCAACTTGCCATCAGAAATTATTCCGCCGCATTCTACTCAGATATGTGCTGAAAACCCAGTTCAAAAAAGTACCCAGCCCCAAACTCCAAATCATTTTTCGGCTGCTCCAGCCCTCAAATTGCAAAACTTATCAGTTTCTACCTTAAAAGTGGTGGGTTATGAAGCCGGTGCCAACGATTATAAACGTAAATTACTAGCAATGGGACTCCTCCCCGGCACGGAATTTTTCGTCAAGCGCTATGCACCTTTGGGCGATCCAATTGAAATTGAAGTACGCGGTTTTAATCTTAGTTTACGCAAAGATGAAGCCAATATTTTAATTGTTCAACCAGTGTAGATAATTATCTAAAACTATCATCATGCTTAGTAAAACTATCGGACTAGCTGGTAATCCTAATTGTGGGAAAACCACCGTATTTAATGCCCTTACTGGGGCAAATCAACGAGTGGGGAATTGGCCCGGTGTCACTGTTGAACGCAAAGAGGGCAGCTATCGCTATCAAGGCAAAAATATTAAACAGCCTTGTACTATTAAAGTGGTAGATTTACCGGGGGTTTATTCTATTGATGCCGCCGAGACCACCGCCGGACTAGATGAACTGGTGGCTAGAGACTATTTACTTTCTGATGAAGCGGACTTAATTGTTAACATTATCGATGCTTCTAACTTAGAGCGCAATTTGTATCTGACGACTCAGATTATGGAAATGGGCGTACCAATGGTGATCGCTCTGAATATGATGGATTTGGCCAAAGCGCGGGAAATTCACATCGACCCAGACGAGCTATCCCAGCGACTGGACTGCCCAGTGGTGGCTTTAGAAGCGCACACCGGCAAAGGAGTCACGCAGTTGTGCGATACCATCGCTTGGGCTCTGGCAGACCCGACCATTTCTCAAAGATATGTGGCTTATCCGGCGGCGATCGAAGAAGCATTGGCGGATTTGATTCCCGCTTTGTCAGCCCAAAAAGTCCCCCCTCACAAAGTTCGCTGGTTTGCCCTCAATTTGTTGCAATATGACGATCGCCATTTGCCGGAATTAGGGGAAGATGTGCTGCGACGGATTGTGCAACATCGTCATCGGATTCACCAAACTTTGGCCGAAGATACGGACTTGTTGATTGCCGACAGTCGCTATAGCTGGATTCGTCAAGCGATCGATGGGGTAATGCAGCGAACGAATCTGGTGGCGCAAACAACCAGCGATCGCATCGATCGCGTCGTCCTCAACCGCTGGCTGGGTCTACCGATCTTTCTGCTGGTGATGTACGCGACGTTTTTCATCGCGATTAATGTCGGCGGTGTTTTTATCGACTTTTTCGACATTGGCTTTGGCACCATTTTTGTCGGCGGAACCGGCCATCTGTTGACGCAAATTGGGACTCCCGGTTGGTTAATTGGCTTGTTAGCCGATGGAATTGGTGGCGGGATTCAAACTACCTCAACCTTTATCCCGCAAATTGGCTTATTATTCATTCTCTTAGCCATATTAGAAGACTCTGGCTACCTAGCCCGGGCCGCATTTGTCATGGATCGGTTGATGCGGTTGATCGGACTGCCCGGTAAATCTTTCATCCCCATGATGGTCGGGTTTGGCTGCAACATTCCCGGAATTATGGCCACCCGGACTCTGGAAAATCAGCGCGATCGCCTAATGACCATCCTAATGAATCCATTCATGTCCTGTGGTGCTCGTCTGCCAGTCTACGCCCTATTCTGTGCCGCATTTTTCCCCACCAACGGACAAAACATCGTCTTCGTTCTCTACATTACCGGCATTCTCGCCGCCATTTTTACCGGATATGTAATGAAAAATACCCTGTTTAAGGGAGAAGCGGCGCCGTTTGTCATGGAGTTACCGCCCTATCATATTCCCACCTTCAAAGGAGTATTGATTCGGGGTTGGGAACGCCTGAAAGCCTTTATCACCAAAGCCGGGAAAATGATCGTGATTATGGTTCTAGTCCTGGGATTGATTAACTCCGTGGGTGTGGACGGTTCCTTTGGCAAACACGGTAGTCAAGACTCGATTCTCAGCGCCTTTAGTCGTACCGTGACTCCGGTCTTTACCCCAATGGGCATCGAAAGAGAAAATTGGCCCGCGACCGTTGGCTTGTTTACGGGCCTTTTTGCCAAAGAAGTCATGGTGGGAACGATGGATTCTCTTTACACTCAACTGGCACAAGCAGCCGGGGCAAGTGAGTCAGAAGCAGCTTTTGACTTTTGGGGTGGAATTGGCGAAGCCTTTGCCAGTATTCCCGCGAACCTAGCAGATTTGGCGAATCAGGTACTCGACCCCCTTGGGATGAGCATTATAAATGATACGGACAACCTAGCAACTGCCGCCGAAACTCAAGAAGTCCACTACACTACTTTTGGTCAAATGTCTCAACGGTTTGGCAGTACCACGGCAGCGATCGCCTTTTTATTATTCGTACTGTTGTACTTCCCCTGTGTTGCCGCTACTGCCGCTGTGTATCGGGAAACCAACCTCGGCTGGACGATTTTTGTTGCCTGCTGGACAACGGGACTCGGTTATTGGGTAGCGGTGTTGTACTACCAGCTTATGACTTTGACCGAACATCCCCTCAGTTCGATCGCCTGGATCGTCGGTCTGTTCCTGACCATGTTCGGCACATTAGTCACCCTCAGACGGTATAGCCGGAGTCGTCCAGTTGGGTCAAAGTTAACCCAAAGTACAGACAACAACCAAGTGCTGCAATCTTAGGTGAAGATAGGTGGAGAAAAAACCGATGATTTTAAGAGAATTACAGCAATATCTGCGCCAGCGTAAAACCACCACCTTAGACGAACTTGCCCGCCACTTTGCGATCGAACCCGACGCCCTGCGAGGGATGCTAAACCAACTGGTGCGGAAAGGACGAGTTCGGCAGTTAGAAACCAAAAAATGCGGCGGCTGTCATAGCTGTGCCCCGGAAACCTTGGAACTGTACGAATGGATTAATTCATAATTAATTAATACCGTTTCCAATCAAAAATGCAAGCAGGAAAAAGGGAACAGGGAATAGGGAGCGGGGGTGCGGTGGCTGCGATCGGGTGCGGGGGCGCAATGCTTGCGCCCCTACGGTTGCTAACCTTCACAATTTCCCAAATTAGCCCTAGCATTCCGCCGCCACATTTCGGGTTTAATTCGCCGCAAAGCCGAAGCGGGAAAACGCCGATTCCATTCGTCTTCTGATAACTCTGCCAGTTCTGCCAAAGTCGGAGCAAGATTCGCTGGATAAGGCTCAAATTCTTGCACATCTGTAGGTTGGGCAAACCGTTGATTCCAGGGACAAACATCTTGACAAATATCACAACCGGCTACCCATCCTTGTAAATTAGACTTAATTTCATCGGGTAAATCTTCTGCCCGGTTTTCAATCGTATGATAGGCAATACAACGGTTAGCATCAACCACAAAAGGCTTAACAATAGCCTGAGTAGGACAAGCCTCAAGGCAGCGAGTACAAGTGCCACAATGTTGGGTATGGGCGGTATCCCTTGTTAATTTCAGATTCGTCAAAACCTCCCCCAAAAACACCCAAGAACCATAGTCACGAGTAATCAAATTCCCATTTTTAGCAATCCAACCCAGACCAGCTTGTTGCGCCCAAAACTTATCGGAAATTGGCCCAGTATCCGCATAATAACGGGCTTTAATTCCGGGGGCTTGTGCCTCTAGCCAAAGGGAAAAAGCTTTTAACTTTTTATGCAATACCCGATGATAATCTCTGCCCCAACCATAGCGAGAAATTTTCGCAATATTTGGCTCATCAGAATGTTGATATGGGGTATAATAATTTAAAGCCACAGAAATCACAGATTCTACATCGGGCATCACTTGCCGAATATCTTGGCGTTTGGGATTAGCCATCCATTGCATATCTGCTTGATAACCATAATTTAACCAAGATTGTAAATGGCTAACTGCTGAGGAATCAGCCTCATCTACTAGGGCAATGCCGACTTTATGAAAGCCCAGTTCTTGGGCTTTTTGTTTAATTTGGATATGGGTAATTGGGGAATTCATTATCGAAGAATAGAAGAATGACACTGACAAAAGCGAGGTTGTGTAAGAAAGAGAGGGTATGCTAGAATGGGATTAAGTAAATCGGAAATCCAATCAACATTATCCAAATCAAAAAATATCGGATTAAATAAAATGACTCAAAAACAATGGTACGAATCCCTGTTCGAGAATTACGGAGAAAAATACGATTCTGAGAGTTTTACCCAAGGAACAATTGGTGAGTGTGATTTCATCGAAACAGAACTAGGATTTAATAAGTCCTTAAAAATATTAGACGTGGGCTGCGGTACGGGAAGACATACAATTGAACTGACAAAGCGGGGATACTCTGTTACTGGAATTGATTTATCTGAATCCCAGCTTAAAAGGGCAAAGGATAAAGCAAAAAGTGAAAATTTGATCGTTGACTTTCAGCAGCAGGATGCCCGGAATTTGACATTCAATAATGAATTTGACGCAGCGATCATGCTTTGCGAGGGGGGATTTTCGCTCATGGAAACTGATGAAATGAACTTTGAAATCCTGAAAAATGTCACCAAATCCTTAAAGGCAGATACCCATACTAAATTTATCTTTACGACGTTAAATGGATTGTTTCCATTATATCATTCGGTTGAGCAATTCTGTGCATCAGCAACGGAATCAGGGAATTCTATCTGCCGAAGCAATTCTTTTGACTTGATGACATTCCGGGATTATAACATAACGGAATTTGAAGATGACCTGGGAAACAAGAAATCCCTTGCCTGTAATGAAAGGTTTTATGTGCCAAGCGAAATTACCTGGTTACTTAAATCTCTTGGTTACAGCAGGATAGATATTTATGGTGCCAAGCTGGGTGCATATTCTCGAAATGATAAATTAACCACTGAAGATTTTGAGATGCTGGTGATTGCTGAAAAGTAATTTCCTCTTCGCTCGGATCCAGAAACGGCGATCGCATTTATCCCCAGAAAAGAAACCGGGTTTCTGTGGTGGATATGTAGGGGCGAATGCGAGAACGCCCCTACGGTGGAGTCCAAAAAGAAACTCGGTTTCTCAACCTGAAATATTACGACAAAATAAATCAGCCGCTCTTTGAATTTCTGCCATTTCTCCTGCCCAGTGTTTTAACTTGCGCCGACGCTCTTCTTGTTCGCTAAAAGAAGGATCTGGCAGTCCGGTTTCGCGGTTGTACTGGTTATGTGGGAAATCTAAACCTTTAAAATATTTAGTGTAATTGTCTTGCAAAGGTTAAATGTGTTATGGCTTTTTGTGTATTCTGCCAATGCGGAGAGAATATCTACCGTTAAAGAATCGCTCTTTTTCAACGGCGAAACAAATTCGGGAAAAGCATCTGCCAAAGAAGGAGGCAGCACTTTTATATCCTGGCATTTACTACCATAAAATAATGCCAAACGCCAGAATAATCGAAATTTAATTACTTGATTGTATTGAGCAAATTGCCAAATAGCTTGGGAGGTTGATTTAGCCCGATCGCTTCCTTGTTGCCTATCCCAATCTGCTTTGGCATAAAATTTGGCATAAAATAAATAAACCCACTCCAAAATTGTCACTTTTTCGCCTGTTCCCTTCTCAATATCCGCTAAAATATCATCGAGACTGCGCGGCATTGTTGCCTGATATTTCGGCACACCTGGGGGAAGTTCGGGAGGTGCGATCGGGCCACTTCCACCTCTTCCGGTTGCGAGATTAATTAACTCTTCCGCTTTCGGTTGGGGAATTGGTGGCAATTCTAATGGTCTAAATTGAAAATTCATAGTAATTTATCCAGGAATACCTATAACAATCGGTGCAAGATTTGTTAAATAATGTCGGGTTTCGCTCCCCCCAACCCCCCTTTTCAAGGGGGGCTAAAAGGAGCATGGGATAAAATAGATTATTTCCCGAACAAATTACCCCAATCTGGGGGTCTCATTTGGAACCGAAACACTACTTTTCTGTCAGCAGGAGAATCTATTTTTTGATTCGCATCTAATTCCCCCCGACCAGCCGCTAATATCTTATATTTAAATTGGGACTGGGTGGGAAAGTTGAGCGAGGAAATATAATCCGACACAGATAAAGCCCGTTGCAAGCTCAAATTCATATTTTCTTTTTCGGTTCCTGATGAACTGGTGTGACCTTCGATAATCACGCGAGTAATCATCCGAGCGAATTCATCATTAGAGAAAATGACTTTACTGTAAACGGGAATAAAACCGATCAGAAATTGTTTGCCTGCTGGTTTGAGTTCGGCGCTATTTTCATCAAACAAAATCGCATTAGGAATGCTCACATCCCCAGTTTTGGGATCGACTGCCAATTTATCTCCCCCTGGCACTTCTTGCCGGAGGGTATTGAGGATAACCAGAGGCAGTTTATCAAAGGCTTATTGGTAATTTTTTAGTTGTACCATGACGGTGATAAACAGCAGGGCAAAAAACATCAGCAGTCCTGACATTAAATCCCCAATGGATAGCCATACTCCAGAGTCTAGTTCCTCTAGAACTTCCCCTTCCAGTTCAAAGTCAGAAAAATCGCTCATTAACTAGCGCTCCCGTTTCCATTTTTTAAGTTTTTAGCCGATGCAACTAAGTAATTAGATACATCCATTAATCCGTGAGAAGTCTGGTTTAAGTTCTGAGCAGTTTGGTCAAGTTTTAGTTGCGCGTTGCCAATTTTTAGGGCTTGTTCAAATTGGTTTGCCATGGGTTGATAGGCATTTTCTATTTGGTTGGCTTCGCTGCCAAGTTCGCGAATAATTTCGCGCAATTGTTGCAGACTTTCCCCGGAGGTTAAGCCGGTTTTGTTGGCTAGGTTGTACACTATAGCCATGTCCTGGAATTAAGATTTCCTTGCACTTTTTCTATCGCTTCTTTAATCGAATCACCTATTTTTGGAGCATCTTCTCGAAAAAATCTTTGAAGTCCGGCGATCAGCTTTTCTAATTCATCTTGCTGCTTGCCGAGAGTTCCTTCTAGGAGATTGTTTTGGTCTCCAAAGAATTTCGTGAGTGCAGTTTGATATTCAACCCGGAATTTCTCTAACTCCTCCTGCACGGTTTTGCGAGTTTTTTGCAGCATCTCATCGATATTCTGTAATGTTGCATCTAAGTTCTCCGCAGCGTGGTTCATCACTTTAGCGGCTTCGTCACCAATTTCCTTCAGCTTTTCAGGTTGATAAGTAAAGGATTGCTTGGCATCTTCCAGCATTTGTTTTTGTAGTTCAGCTTGTTTATCCAGAGATTTTTCTAATTCTTCTCGGATACCTACGAAAGTTGCAGCAGCTTGGGCAGCACTGCGAGCAAAGGCTTTTCGCTGTGCTTCCATTCCTCTGATACTTTCATCAACGGATCGCTTGATTTCATCGGCAACTGTTACTAAGACTCCGTTAGTATCGCGGCTAAATTGATCGAGAATACCTTTTAAATCTTCAGCAAATTGTTTCAGGTCTTTGAGGGTTTCGGTTTGGAAGTCCCGAATAGTTTCAACAGCCCCAGCCAAACTAATCGTAATATCTCCCAAAGCGGTTTTCAGTTCTTTCACTGCTTCGGATGCTTCTTTGGTGAGTTTGGCAGTTTCATCCAGACGTTCGACAACAGGTTCGATTAATTCTTCGCGGAGTCGCGTGACCAAATAATCTACCGCTTGACCGTGTTTTTCTTGCAATTCCCGAATGCTGGATAATTCGCCTTGCATGGAAGTGAATGCGGGAGTTAGTTGTGCTCCAGTTGCCTGTGCGATCGCCTCTGGAGTAAGCTGAGTCAAAGGCGTAACCATCGGGCTAAGTTCCGATCGCAAAACCGATCGCATTTCTGTCGCCACAGCTTGCCCAATTGCCGCAGCAGTCAGATTGCTTTGTCCACCGCTTGTCCCTGGTGCCATGCGGGTCAGAACTCGTACCGGAGTCAGCAGAAAAGCAACTTTGCTCAATTCAGAACGCAAACTATCCCGACGCCCTTGCCGCACTCGTTCTCCAAAAGCCAGGAATAACATAAATCCACTGGAACTGCCCAGTCCGAACAAGGAAGTTAAGAAAGCGAATTTCATTCCTGCCAGCAGTTGGGTACTGGTTTTTAACAGAGTATCTGTCTCTTGAATCGCATCGAGATTAACTCCCTGCAATCCCTGATAAATGCCCGCAAAAGTTCCTAAAACCCCCAATGCGGTCAACAATGTGGGGGCAAAATAAGCGGGGCCGCGTGGCACGGGTTTACCCAAAACTGTTGGCGAAGATAGCATGACGGCAGTATTGCCTTCGTATGCGGGAAAAAACAAATTTCCCCTCATTTCTCCGTCAAAATGCCGCAAAAACCATCCCCTCATGTCGTTATCCAGGTTGATTCCATTGCCCCCAGAAACCAGGTGTTCTTTGAGCATTTTAATGGCCTTAGCCGTTAGCCCGCATTGCTTTTGGCAATAGTCTGCGATGGACTTTATCTCAGCAAAAAGGGAGGCGATCGCCACTCCGATAATGATGAGAATAAATACCGTATTCATCGTAATTCCTATCCTAATGTTACAGATTTGTGAAGCGTTCTAAAAGTTCAGATGAGAGGAATTTTTTCGCCACTCTCACGGGCAAATGGGCAGCATCGGTTGGCCCTCCGGCGATCGCTTCTTTTAGCCGCAAACCATAGACGGGTTCATCACTTCCAGTTTCCGTATCTAATGCCAAATAAACGCGATCGGGGGCATACAGGTGCAACAGTCGCACTTGCAATCGCGTTTTCATTTCTTGCAAAGATGTCGCCAAAGCAGGAATATCCCCAAACGCTAAAGCAACTTTCCCAGCGCGATTGACCGCATGGATTTCGTCGATTAGCTGTTCTAGGGAGGGATTTAACAGGGTCGTCACCCTGGATTCACTATTCATTGGAGTTTGAATCTTGAGGTTGAGTTTGGGTCAAAAATCGGGAACTTTAATTGCTTTTTACCGTCAAAAGCGGATTTTGTTAATTACCTCATTAAAGCTTTTCTGATGCTTTCAGACACCAGTATTTTCACGGAATTTTATTAACCGATAAAGGCTCCAGGTTGTTTCCCCAGGGATGGGAAGATCGCCCAGAAACCGGGTTTCTTCAGCTAAATTCTGCGAGAGGCATAAAGTTAACCCAGAAACCCGGTTTCTTATCTATCGCCTTGGCGGAAAACTTTTACGCAAATTTGGGAAAAAATTTTTTCTGATGCGGTAGGGACACGGCATTGCCGTGTCCGATCGCCGTGAAGACATTGACGCAGGAGGACAGGGCATTGCCGTATCCCTACGGACGACAACAACCGCCGATCGCCTCATTTGCCAGATAGCCCAAGCCAATGGATTTGAGAAGTTCTTTCCACTCAGCGGCAATCTCTGCATCCCCCGGACGATCGCGACGCAATTCGGCGAGGGCGGTGGTTTCGTACCACAACCCATTCGCTGCATAGAGTTCCACGCGCTGCATAGGTGTTGTTGCCGCTTCTAGCTGACTGATGACTGCACTATCCCCGGCAACTCTTTGCACCATTCCCAAGGGTTAGAATTCTACGATCGCGCCTTAGAAATTCGGCAAAAGTTAGCAAATAAAACGGGGATTGCTGTCACCCTGAATAATAAAGGAGTCGCTTTATTTCAAGCCGGACAAATCGCCGAATCTACGCAAACCTTATACGCGGCAATTGACGCCTTAGAATCTCTGCGACCGGGCTTAAGCGATTTGAACAAAGTCTCGATATTCGATAAATATCGCTCTAGTTATAGCATACTTCAAAAAGCATTAATTAGCCAAAATAAACCGGAAATTGCCTTAGAAATTGCCGAAAGAAGTCGCGCCCGGGCTTTTCTGGAATTAATCGCCCAAAAGCTATCTCCAGAAGCGAGCGCGGGTTTCTCACTTCTGAGGAAGTCATGGGATTAAATTTAACAGCTTCTTTGGTAGTTTTGAGTGCTTGCAACACAGGTGGCGGCAAAATTACTGGTGATGGCATTATTGGATTATCTCGTGCATTTATCGGTGCGGGGGCTGAAAGTATTATTGTCTCTTTATGGCAAGCAGACGATAAGGCAAGCGCAACCAGCGCAAAATTAATGCAGGAATTTTATCGATTTTTGCCCCAAACGGGCGATCGGGCAGTGGCTTTGCGACAAGCAATGCTGACGACAATGCAACAATACTCTCAACCCAAAAAATGGGCTGCTTTTACTCTTATGGGCGAATCTGTCAATAAATCTGTAAAATAGAAATAGCCAATAGAAATAGCCAATAAATTATCGATGAGGTATCCAGAAAATGATTGCACTTTCTGATTCATGGCGGATGACCGCAGAAGAATACCTAAAATGGGAAGCATTGCAGGATCTACGTTACGAGTTAATTGATGGGGATGTGGTGGCAATGACTGGCGGCACGATCGCCCATAATCGAATTGCCCTAAATCTCTATACAAAGCTGCGACCTCATGCTCAAAAAGATGGTTGCCAGTTAACCGTAGCAGATGTGAAGGTAAACGTAGAGGCAACGGGGAATTACTTTTATCCCGATTTGGTAGTTAGTTGCGACGAACGCGATCGCGAAGCCACCAAAGAAATCCTATTTCCCGGATTATTAGTCGAAGTATTGTCCCCTAGAACCGAGGCCAAAGATCGGGGGAAAAAATGGCAAAACTATCGGCAAATTCCCACCTTAATTGTGAGTATGTGCTGATTAGCTGCGATCGGCCATTAGTCGAGTGTTTTCGCCGCCACGATACACTGTGGATTTATCAAACCTTTGGGGTTGGGGAAGTTTTGGACTTGGAAAGTGTTGGAGTATCCATAGCCGTTGACGATTTATATGATGGGGTGAAACTTGAGGAAAATCAGGATGAATCCTTTGATAAGTAACGTTAGAAAAAAACCGGGTTTCTGTGGTGGATATTATCGTTAACTGTGAAGTGACAAAAAGAAACCCGGTTTCTGCCACCAAGCGGGATAACTAAGAAACCGGGTTTCTGTGGTGGATATTATCGTTAACTGTGGAATACAAAAAGAAACCCGGTTTCTGAAACCCATCAGAGAGCGATCGCCTATTTCATTTACTAATTAATTTTACCTAATTTTTGTCAAATCTACTAAAATTAAGTTATAATAACAAATATAAGATTATTTTTGGAGGATAAAAAAATGATTAACACCTCAGAAAATCACTTCAACCCTCGTCTAGGTAAAGTCTTTCCTGGTCGCGAGCCAACTCCCGAAGAAATTGAGAAAGTCGAAGCGGAAATGCAAGCCTTAATGAAGCGTTGTGACGAAATTTTCGAGGCGGCTAAACCAAAACTAATCGATGATTACTACGATTGGTATATGGTCATCGAACCCGAAAGTGGGGACTATTTTATCGATAAAGATGACAAGGTTGCCGAACAAAAAGCCGATGAAAAATATCCCAATGCTCGGTGTGTGGTTTACTGCGTTAATGAAACCGGGGCTTGTTATCGAGTATGATTACCGGAGAGTTTAACCATAAGGGAGAATTAGTCTTTGAAATTGCTTTAATTCGAGTTAAAAAAAGAAACCCGGTTTCTGACACCCCACGGATAACTAAGAAACCGGGTTTCTGTTGTGGATATGTAGGGGCGTTCTCGCATTCGCCCCTACTGTGGAGTCAAAAAAGAAACCCGGTTTCTGAAACCTAGGGATAACTAAAAAACCGGGTTTCTGTGGTGGATATTACAGTTAATCTCAATCCAATCTGTGATCGGGCTGCGGTGTGTTTAAAATTTTACATTCTTTCCAATGGTCTAACTGGTCGAACAAATTTAGTGTTTGCTCGAACAAAGCAAATTGGTGTTGTTGAGGTGCCAACCCATACCCAAGGTAATCCGCGATCGTCTAAATTAATTCCTGCACTGGGAAGTTCTTCTCCGGCTAGAAATCTACGACTTACGGGAAAATTATAAATATCCCTTCTACTTCCATTAGTTCCATTGGACTGACTTCTATTCATATAGCGACAGTTTAATCCATTTGGGTCGGGGTCTACCACTTCCCAAACATAAGGCATATATGAACTACCTTCGCCACCAACAATATAATAATCGCCATTTTCGTCAACTCCAGGATAACGTCCTTGGGCTATAGCCACTTCAGTGATTTTTCCTGAATGCAAAATACTGGAAATATTGACCATGCCAACAGTTGCACCGATGACAATTGCTAATCCTGAATTGATAGTAGTTGTGAATTTCATATCACGTTTCCTTGATGAATCATCGTAAATTTTTCTGAAAAAAGCGATCGGGTTTCGACTTCTGGTACTTGGTAGGGTGGGTGAGGCGCTGCTTTAATTCCTGAAATAATCCTGAGTTAACATAATAGCGCCGTCATCCCACCAGAGATTTTGTTAGAGTTTTACAGTTGTTGGATTTTGTTCCTCAACCCAACCTGCGATCGCTGCGATCGCGCTAAACAAAAGTGACTGGCTATTCTTTAGCCAGCATTTCATCTAGGTTTAGAGCTGATCAACACAGTAGAACTTCTTTAAAAAAACTTGACGCTCTACCAAACAATTGAATTGTGTCGTCTCACTTATGAATTAAATTTCTCTCACTCAGACCGATCGCCTCTGTAGCATTCGATCGCCTAATGCCGAGGCTTCGCTAAGGCTTATCGTCGATCTGGTACACGAAAATCATAAGTCAATCTAATTATTTAATATTTTTGAAAAAATTACCAATTTTTACCAAAATTGTTATATCGTTACATAAGTAAATAACAATTAATAAATCTTCACATGAAGTCTTCCCTCGGTCAGCGACTAGGCGCCACCCGCCGACTTTTGGGACTCACGCAGCAACAAGTCATCGAACAGCTAAAACACCGCTACGGAGTCCATCTCAGCCAACAATCCCTCTCAGCCCTGGAACAAGGCAAACGCAAAATCGACGCCGAAACCGAACTCCCCGCCCTGGCAACCCTCTACGGCAAACCAATTCATTACTTTTACGAATCCTGGGAACCAACCATAACCCCGAAACCTTCTATCCCTCTTGATTTAGACCCCCTCACCCCACGGGAAAAACTGCAACTCGCTGCCGAAATCCTCGATCGCCTGTTACGGGACTAATCAAGCAAACATCTTTCACATTAATTAGGGCGCAAGCATTGCGCCCCCTTTTCCGTAGCGCCCTAAAATACGCGATTTTCCCAACTGCACAAGTTTATCGGATAGAAGAAAGTGCCGCGAAAATTTAAGATTTAGTGGTAATCTACATGATTTTCTGATATGGCGTTCTCACTAGGCAAACGCCTCAAAGCCACTCGCGAATCCCTCGGTCTCACTCAAGAACAAGCGATCAAACAGCTAGAAATTCGCTATGGAGTGACTCTCAGCCAACAAGCCATATCCTGCATCGAAAGCGGCAAACGCAAAGTAGATGCAGAACGAGAATTACCCGCCCTCGCTGCCGTGTACGGTCAACCCATTGACTATTTTTATGATTCCTGGCAGCTACAACAGTGCGATCGCATTCCGCAACTGCCCATCCCCAAAGCTAAATCCGTGGTGACAGTTGACTATGATGCCTTGACCCAACGGGATAAACTGCAACTTGCCGCTGATTTGATTCATCAGGTCTTGCAGGAAACTTAAGAAGGAAGCGGGGGTGCAGGGGTGCTTTCGGAGCGGGGGAGCTTTCGGAGCGGGGGAGCGCATGGGCGCAAGCATTGCGCCCCTACATCTCATCTCCTCTGCTCCTCTGCCCCGGAAGCCCCTCTGCCGACGGCGGGCTCTCTTAAAGCCGCAACAATTTGCCCCAACGCCAACCCCCCATCATTGGGGGGAACCCATTGATGCCAATAGGGACGGAAGTTTGCCTCTGTTAATTTTTGAATCATTCTTTCCGTTAAATATTTGTTTTGAAAACAACCTCCTGTGAGGGCAACTTTTTCAATGCCTTTCTCAATGCCCACTTGTTTGGCGATCGCGACAGTTGCCGCCACTAAAGTATTATGAAACTTCAGAGAAATTAGGGCGATCGGTTGTTGGAATCGCAGATCCGCCAAGATTTCCCGAATCATCGGTTGCCAATCCACAATTAACGGCTGATTTGGCAAATTTTCCAGATTATTTTCAATTTTATCAATTTTAAATGAATATTCGGCATCCCGATTAATCGGATTAATTTCTGAATCAATTTCATCAATTTGTGATAAAATAAATTCTAACTCCATTGCCCCTTGTCCTTCAAAAGTCACCGTTTGCCGTAGCCCGATTAAAGCCGTGATCGCATCAAATAATCGACCCACACTGCTGGTCAAAGGTGCATTAAGCTGCTTTTGCAACATAGTTTTCATCACTTGCAACTCACGGGGAGAAAAATCCTGAAGCGGTAACAGATTAAACGGATTAAAACTATCATCAAAATCCGCACCAAACAACTCATAAAGCAACCCCAAAGCCACTCGGCGAGGTTCTTTCACCGCTTTTTCCCCTCCCGGTAGCCGAAAAGTTCGCCAATGGGCCACGCGCTGAAATGAGCGATCGCCGACGGCGAGAAACTCTCCGCCCCAAATAGTCCCATCCAGTCCGTACCCTGTACCATCCCAGCAAATGCCTAAAACTGGCGGTTCTATTTGATTTTCCGCCATACAAGCGAGCACATGGGCATAATGATGTTGCACCGAAAACACCGGCAGCCCAAATTTTGCAGACTGCGATCGCGCATATTGGCTAGAAATATAATCTGGATGTGCATCACAAGCAATGCCGTCCGGCTGAAAATCATAGATGCTACCCAGGGTTTTAATTACGGTTTGAAAAGCATCAAAAGCTTGGGGCGTTTCCATATCCCCAATATGCTGACTGAGAAACACTTTATCTGCCATCAAAATCGCGATCGCATTCTTGAAATGTCCCCCCACCGCTAATAAATTAGTCCCTGATTTTTCCGCACCGTTATCTTTTCCGTTATCTTTTCCTGCTTGCCCATTTTCTCCCTGGAGAAATTTTGGTAAAAAAACTGGTAACGGGGCATAACCTCGCGCCCGACGAATCACCTGTAGGCGAGCGCTCACCACCCGCACCACGGAATCATCAACCGGACGGGCAATGGGACGATTATGGACTAAAAATAAATCCGCAATATTGCCCAAACGGGCGATCGCTTCTGCTTCATCAGTGCAAATTGGTTCATCGGCTAAATTGCCACTGGTAGCTACTACCGGGTCGCCCAATTCTGCCATCAATAAATGATGCAAAGGTGTATAAGGCAACATAACGCCTAAATAGGGATTTCCCGGAGAAACTGCCGGGGCAATATGATGATTTTTGCCTGAATTTTTTAGCCTTAATAACACAATCGGCGCTTGGGGCGATCGCAACAAATCCGCTTCTATCTCAGAAACCTCACAAACCTCTTGCACCTTGGCCAAAGAAGGATACATTAAAGCAAAAGGTTTATCCGGGCGATGCTTTTTCTCCCGCAACCGTTGCACCGCTGCCTCATTGTGGGCATCTACCATTAAATGAAACCCACCTAACCCTTTAATCGCCACAATTTTGCCCGCGCGAATTGCCGCCACCGTCGCCATTAATGCCCGATCGTGGGATTGCAAAATATCACCATTTTTATCCCACAATTCTAAATGCGGCCCGCACTTAGGACAAGCATTCGGTTGAGCATGAAACCGGCGCTCGCTGGGATGATGATATTCCCTTTCACATTCCCAACACATGGGAAACTTTTTCATCGTCGTTGCGGGGCGATCGTAGGGAACCGACTCAATAATCGTATAGCGTGGCCCACAATTAGTGCAGTTAGTAAAAGGATAACGATAGCGGCGATTTTCTGGGTCAAAAATTTCCGCCAAACAATCTGGACAAGTGGCTAAATCTGCTAAAACAATTGCCGTTTTCGTCCCGGTCAGGCTGGGGCGAATTTCAAAAGTTTCATAGCCGATGATTTCTGCCCAACTTATTTCTAAACTTTGGATAAAAGATGCCGGTGGTTTTTCCGTTTTAATCCGCTCAATAAAGGTTTCTAACAAAGCGCGATCGCCTTCCACGGAAATCATCACTCCCTGGGCAGAATTATTCACCCAACCCACCAGGTTTAACTCCGTAGCCAGACGATAAATAAAAGGGCGAAATCCCACTCCTTGTACTGCCCCCTGAATTTTTAAACAGCATCTAATTATGCCCATATTTTTGAATAATTAACAAGAAAAGCCAGGCTTGACAAATGATGATTATTTATGCTAAAATCATGGCAGATAACTAAGTGGCTAGACCTAATTTTTGGTGTAAAGCTTGGCGCATTACCTCCACAGGAACGGGTTGCTCAAGCCAAATTTTTAATGCGGCTGCTCCTTGCTGAACGAGCATTTCACTACCATCAATTGCGATCGCCCCTACTGCTTTCGCCTGTTGCAAAAATTGCGTCGGACTGGGAGTATAAATTAAATCATAAACAATAGTCTGAGAATTCAAACAAGTAAAATCCGCGTCAGTAAGAGGAGATCGCTCCACCTGGGGATACATTCCAATGGGAGTTGTATTCACCAATAAACCCGTTTCTGGTAATACCATCGATAATTCCTCCCAAGGATGAACGGTCAGGGGCACAGAAATCGGCGTATTTAACCAGCTTGCTGCAAAAGCCGCTAACTTATCCCGGTTGCGACCGACTAGATGAATTTCCGTACAGCCCAACTCCCGACAACCTGCCACCACCGCACGGGCAGCCCCACCAGCGCCTAAAATCACCACTTTGGTATGCTTCCAGTCGCGGTTCGGGGATTGGTTCAGCGATCGCAAAGGGGCGAGAAACCCGGCCACATCAGTATTTGTACCCAACCAACCCCGTTCAGTCCAGTAAACCGTATTCACCGCCCCCACGGACTGAGCCAACGGGGACACCTCTGATAGTAGCGGGATAATCGCTTGTTTGTGGGGAATCGTCAGATTAAAACCTTTCACCCCAATAGCCGCCAAACCTGCCACTGCGGTGGCTAATTTTGCCGGTTTGACCGGGAAAGGCAGATAAACATAATCGACGCCTAAGTGGGCGATCGCTGCATTGTGCATAGCCGGAGACAGAGAATGTTCTACCGGATCGCCCATCACTCCGAGTAACTTTGTGGTGCCTTGAATTTGCATTTTTACTGATTTATAGCTCTATTTCTAGAATAGGATTTGAGTAAACCTCTGCTCAAAGATTATTTTTTTATGCTTGACCCTATACATAAACCATCCATACTATGTCACAATCGGTAAAAAGGGACACCAAATCAGTTTATCTCCGGTAGTCAAAATTGTGCAAATGCTCTAAAACTGACTTAGAATATCAGGGTAATCATCAGTTTCAGCGCAACCGTCAAATTTTCTGTCTCTCTGGTGCATCTTAACTTTATTTTTACCTATAAAGCCATTTTCTTAACCTTCACCAAGGAAACTCAAGGTTTTTTGAGTTGATTAGCTCCTCAATTCCCGGTTATTTTATTTCACCAGATTGCTGCCATGAAAAGACTCACATATATCAGTCGATTTTCTGATAACTTAACTGCCGCTGATATTGAAAAAATTGGAAAAATTTCTCAGCAGAATAATCAAGCCAGAAATATTACTGGAGTTTTACTTTGCTTAGGCGGAATGTTTTTCCAAATTCTCGAAGGAGAAGCCGCAGACGTTGACTTAATTTACCAAAGAATATTGGACGATCCAAGGCACACCGACATTGTTTGCTTAAAATCAGAATTCGATGTTACGGAACGGTTATTTCCTGAATGGTCAATGCAAATCATTGATTTAGAACACAATACCGATCTAATTATTCAACCCATCAAAACCTTATTAGAAACTATTACCGAATCACATGGAATTTTAGAAAAATACACCCAAACCAGCATTTTTAAACTAATTAAACAAGGAATAAACCCCTTAGAGATGCGTCCCCAAAAAACTGAAAAAATTATTATGTTTAGTGATATTGTTTGTTTCTCAGCCTTTGCAGATTTACTGCCAGTAGACCACGTGGTTTACTTGGTAGATCATTATTTAACTTCTTGTACTAAAATTATTAGTAGAGCCGGAGGAGAAATTACCAAGTTTATTGGCGATTGTGTCATGGCTTATTTTGATGCCGACCAAGCAGATGCGGCGATTCAAGCAGGTTTAGATATTTTGCTAGAGTTGGCATTGTTGCGAAATTACGCCCAAGAAGATAGTGTTTTAAAAGTCTTATATACGGGAGTTGGTATAGCTAAAGGGGTGGTAATTGAAGGGAATTTAGGCTCATCTTATAAAAAAGACTATACAGTGATTGGGGATGCGGTAAATGCCGCATCTAGACTAGAAGCGTTAACCAGAAATCTGCCGCGCTCGCTGGTTTTTTCTGAAGCCGTAAAAAATAGTACGAAGAAACGCTGGGATTTTATCAACTTAGGCTATTATAAGCTCAAAGGAAAAAAAGAGCCAATCCAAGTTTACTCCATCGCTCAAGAAATTACCAAAAAATGCAGCAACGGCTCTCAAGTAGCGCAAGAAATTACCGAGCATTTAGACCAGATTATAAATAAAAAGACCATTTCCTTATCGGCTTGACAAAAAATGGTCAATTTAAGCAGTCAAATGCCATTCCTGGGCTTTTTGGTGAATTGCTTGCCATTCTTCCGGGGAAATGCGATCGCAATTTTTTAAAATAAAACTCATCCGCCCTTGAGACTTCAGCTTTTCCCGGTGCCGGGACAAAAAATCCCAATAAAAGAAATTAAACGGACAAGCATTTTCCCCGGTGCGCTGTTTATAATCATAAACACAATGACGACAATAATCACTCATTTTATGAATATAATTCGCCGAAGCTGCATAAGGCTTGGAAGCCAAAACCCCGCCATCGGCAAACAGACCCATGCCGATCACATTTGGTTGCATCACCCAATCATAACTATCAATAAAGGCGGAGTGAAACCAACTTTCTACCGCTTGGGGCAACAATCCAGAAATTAAAGCGAAATTACTCAAAATCATTAATCGTTGGATATGGTGAGCATAGCCAGTTTCTTCCACTTGAGACAGCACTTGATGCAGACAATTTAGATTAGTTTTTTTGGCATCCCAGAAAAAATCTGGCAGGGGGTGATCATGCTGAAACCAGTTATTTTCCCCATAGTCATCAGGCATCAAATAATACACCCCGCGCATATATTCTCGCCACCCTAAAATTTGCCGGATAAACCCTTCCACACTATTTAAAGGCAGCGAAAAATCAGCATAAGCCTTTTCAGCAGCTTGAATCACTTCTAAAGGATGCAGTAATCCTAAATTTAAATAAGGGGAAAGTAAAGAATGCCAGAGAGTTGCTTCTCCTGTCACCATCGCATCTTGATAATGGCCAAAATTTTCCAAGCCATGCTGAATAAAACAGTCTAATACTTGTAGCGCTTGTGAACGAGTCACTCCCCAAGAAAAAGATGTAATTTTTCCATAAAGTTGGCTTTCGGGTAAGGTATTCAATTGTTGGATCACTGCTTGAGTGATGGCATCCGGGGGAAACTCCAAAATTGGCGGTGTTTTTAGTTGACCATTCTTATTTTTTCCCAGAGGTTTACGATTTTCTTGGTCAAAATTCCATTGACCGCCCACAGGTTTATCATCCGCCATTAAAATATTAAAACGTTTTCGGCTTTGACGATAAAAATCTTCCATTAATAACCGTTTTCTGGATTTAGCCCATTCCTGAAATTCTGCTACAGTCCACAGGAAATGATTATTTTCCACTAAGGTAATTTGGCAAGGCAAGTTTAACCCCTGAATTAGTTGAGTAAAAGGACGGTCATTTGGGGTCATTACCCGCAATTCTGTAATGCGGTTTTGCTGCACCCATTCCCTCAGTGGAGTTTCAAAGTTTGGGGCATTTTTATAATAAGTAATCGGTATGCCGCGCTCGCGCAACTCAGCGGCAAAATGTCGCATTGCCGACCAAACCAGCACCAATTTTTGCCGGTGATAACGCCGTTGCTGCACATAATCTAATGACTCGATGAATACCGTGGGAGTCTCTGGGGAAACTGCGGCAAGGGCAGTTTGAGTTTGATACAGTTGATCGCCTAAAATCCAAATGCCGGTAGTCATTTCTATTTGTTGTTGGTTGGTTGGAATGTTGTTGGTTGGGTTGTCATTGATAAATGATAACTGATAATTGATAATTGATAATTGATAATTGTTCTCCCCCGCTCCTCTGCTCCGAAAGCTCCTCTGCTCCCTCCCTATTATGCGGGAATATGAGAAAAATATTACAAAATGTAACTTTGTTTTTCATAAATGAGACGAGCGCCATAGGACTCTCCTATATTGAGTTGCAGTCGGTGACACATACCGATCAAATAACTAAGCAAATCACTTTTGAAATCAATCAGTTAAGGAGAGCTAAATGCTTGACGCTTTTTCCAGAGCAGTCATCACTGCCGACAGCAAAACTGCACCCATCGGTGGTGCCGAATTAGCCGCCCTGCGTGAATTCATCGCTGCTGGCAACCGTCGCCTTGATGCCGTGAACGCCATTGCCAGCAACGCAAGCTGCATGGTTTCTGATGCCGTTGCCGGTATGATCTGCGAAAACCAAGGTTTGATTCAAGCCGGTGGTAACTGCTACCCCAACCGTCGCATGGCTGCTTGCTTGCGTGACGCAGAAATCATCCTGCGCTATGTAACTTATGCTCTGCTTGCTGGTGATGCTTCTGTTCTCGAAGATCGCTGCTTGAATGGTTTGAAAGAAACCTACACCGCTTTGGGCGTTCCCCTGCAATCGGCAGCTCGCGCTGTGGCGATCATGAAGGCTCAGGCTGCTGCTCACATCCAAGACAATCCTAGCCCAGCTTTTGCCGGTGCCAAACTGCGTAAAATGGGCGCTCCTGTGGTCGAAGATCGCTGCGCCAGCTTAGTTGCTGAAGCCGGTAGCTATTTCGACCGTGTGATTGCTGCCCTGAGCTAGTTGCTCTCAGCGAGTCACTTTGTTGATCAACCGATAAGTTGATCCATTTTTTAGCGAAAAAGCCAATATCCATTGGCGAAAAAACCTAAGTTTCAATCCACTCAAGTCAAATTCTCCGAGACTCAAGATATGAAATCAGTTGTCACCACTGTTGTTGCCGCTGCTGATGCGGCTGGACGTTTCCCCAGCACCTCCGACCTGGAGTCCGTGCAAGGTTCCATCCAACGGGCTACCGCTCGTTTGGAAGCCGCTGAAAAGCTGGCCGCAAACCTGGATAACGTTGCTAAAGAAGCTTATGATGCTTGCATCAAAAAATATCCTTACCTGAATAACCCTGGTGAAGCTAATTCTACCGACGTTTTCAAAGAAAAGTGTCTGCGTGACATCAAGCACTACCTGCGCTTGATCAACTACTGCTTAGTTGTTGGTGGCACCGGTCCATTGGATGAGTGGGGTATTGCCGGTCAGCGTGAAGTGTATCGCGCTCTGGGTCTGCCTACCGCTCCTTACGTTGAAGCTCTGAGCTTCGCTCGTAATCGTGGTTGTGCTCCTCGCGATATGTCTGCTCAAGCTTTGACTGAGTACAATGCTCTCCTCGACTATGTGATCAACTCCTTGTCGTAGTGACAGTGGATTTCGTCTAATCATTAGTCTCTATGAAAAACTGGGGGACTCTGAGTTCTTTGTTTGCCTAAGTTTGGGTAAGTGAAGCACTCTTGAGTCCCTCAGTTTTTCCGTTTAGTTGTTCCGTTTAAAATATCGATTTAAAATATCGATTTAAAATATAGAGTTAAAGATAGAATTAGATAGCGAAAATCAATGTTATTCAGAGTTCAGAATTACGATGTCACAACAAGAGTCTTTATTTGAACAGCTAAAGCACCCGAATCCCCATTTACGCGATCGCGCTATGTGGGAGTTGGTAGAAAACTGGGATGAAACGACGATTTCTCGTTTAATGTCGGTGTTGGACGAAGAGGATACGACCTATCGACGAGCAGCGGTCAAGACTCTTGGGGCGATCGGGATGGCAACGGTGCCTTTTTTACTGGATACCTTGTCCCAAAGTGACAATGCTACGGTGCGGAGTAGTTGTGCCAAAGCTTTAGCTCAGGTGGCGATTAATTATCCTGATGAACCTTTCCCCATGGAAGGAATTTCTGGATTAATCACCGCTCTTCAGGATCTAAATCCGGTGGTTAGTTTGGCTTCCGCGATGGCTTTAGGTGTGATTGGAGTACCCGCTTTAGATGGTTTAATTGATACATTAAATGGCACAGATAATCCAGCTTTAGCGGTGGCAATTATTAATGCGATTAGTTCGATTAAAGATCCGCGTTCTCAGGAAGTTCTGGTCAGTTTGTCTAAGGATGAGTCCGCTGATAGTTATGTCCGAGAGATGGCTACCAGTGCTTTGTCTCGACTGGAATTAGTCAATTCTCAATTAACCCGAAATTGAGCGCCCGAAATTGACAGCGGCGCTCGGGCATTATTGGAGTTAAATTCAGACTAAAAACCTGGAAAAAACCTTGAAAAATATCCTTTTTGACCTGTTAGATCCCCCTTTTTAAGGGGGGGTAAGGGGGGATCTTAGGTCAGTCCCAATCGCTTGCTTCAGATTCTTTTTCTAGCTGAGTGATGGCTAGTTTAATAATCGGTTGAATGGCGGCATCAGATTCTTGCTGATATGCAATTTGTAAGGGGGCTAAAGCGCTTTGGTCTTTGATTTTCATCAAGGATAAAGCGGCGGCTTTGCGGGTTTCGCTGCTGGGATGATGGAGTAATTCCACCAAATAAGGAACCGCTGGTTTATGGGCTAAGTTGCCCAACACCGCTGCGGCTTCACAACGGACGGTTTCTGAGGCATCATTGAGGGCATTGGTGAGAAGATTAAAGGCTTGTGGTTCTTTTGCTTCTTGGGCAATTTTGGCGATCGCCCCGACCACTGCCGTCCGCACCGACTCGGAATCAGAATTAATCTCTCGATACAGATAGTCTTTAGCTTCTATACCAATAAAGGCTAATGCCCAAGCCGCGTGACCTTTGGTACTTTCGGGATGGTCTGGGGATGCTAAAATATCCAGCAAAACCGGGACAGACGCCTCGCCAATTCGCGCCAGTGCCCCCACCGCCGAACCTTTGACCACCGTATCTTCATCGTTTAACAGGGCATGAACCAGAGGGGAAACGGTTTCTGGATCGGCAATTAGGGTCAGGGTTTTGGCGCAAGCCCGACGCACCACTGGGTTCGAGTGGTTGAGCAATGCGTCCACTAAGAATGGGGTGGCTGGGGAGCCAATTCTCCCCAATGTATCCGCAAACCCCAACCGCACCATGCCCCGTGAATCCCCCATACATTCCACCATGCGATGCAGCCGTTGGCGATCGCTACAGTCAAAAGTTTGTTGGGCGACATCGGATCTAGCTGCCGCTAGAAATTCATCGACTTCCTCTGGAGACATAGACAAAAGGGGACTCTGATTAGTCATGGTGAATTGATCTGCAAGATTTTCAAGATATTATTCAAGAGATTGTCGATGTATTTTCTGGTTAATTGCCAGTCATCATTGCGTACTGAGCCCGTAATCTTTCTAGGGTTGTATCAATTTGCGCCAGTTCTGGCTCCAGTTTCGTCATCATTTTAGATTTGGAGAGTTTGGCCTTCTGAGCCGCATTGGTCATGTCAGAAATCAGGCGTTGGCGATATTGCTCAAATTCTTGAATGACTTCTGCCAGTTCTTCAGGAGTCACTGGGTTTGAGTCATTGGTGGTTTCTGGTGAATTTTCAGGCATATCGGACATATTTGTGATTTGCTTGTTGTTTTTTAGATGGTTTAGAGTGACGTTTATGTCTCATTTTAATTGTCTCAGATATTGTCACCAATGTCGGATAAATTGGAATAAGTGGTAATGAATAACTGAGCATTAAGATGGATAAACGTTTTTTTAATATGTTTGGGTTGACCGAGGAGCGAGCTCTTGCCCTTCTGAATACCCCAAAGGAACAGCTTGCCGCCCCGACAGAACATTACGTTGCGGTGGCTCACTTGATTAATTTTCCCACAGAACGCTCCATTAATGCCTTAATTAAAGTTGTGGAAAATCCGGCGACGGAACTCTATGACCGGATTACCAGACGGAAGGCTTTGGAAAGTTTAGGGCGGTTGCAAGCTAAACAGGCTTTATCTGTGATTCGCCCCTGCTTGGACGATGAAGATTGTTATACGGTGGAAAATGCCGTGTGGGCGCTCGGGGAAATTGGCACGGCGGACGAACAAATTTTAGCAAAAATTACCCAATTATTAGAGCGACCAAATCAAAGTTATCGCACGATTATTCAAACTCTGGCTAAACTTAATTACTCCCCGGCTGTAGGAAAAATTAAAAAGTTTGTGGAGGCGGAGGATGAACCGATCGCCAGTGCGGCGATCGCATCTATTTGTCGTTTGACTGGGGACTATAGTCAAATCGGCCAAGTAGTTGAATTTCTGCAACATTCTAATGTCAATGCCCGCCGTGCTGCCATCCAAGATTTAATTGATGCCGCCTATTATCAAGCTATCCCAGAAATTTCTCGCTGCCCAGTTTCCATCGTGTTTCGCTTGCGTGGAATTCGCCGATTAGCCACCGTCGCCATTAAAGCGGAAAAACTCAAATTTATTGATATAGAACCCCATTTAGATCGGGTAATTCGCGATCATCCCAATGATTTAGAATTGGTTCACGAGTACGACCAAAAACCCAGTTTAGCTTTTGCGATCGGCGAACTTTATCATACGGATTTTGGCCGCTGTTATCTTGCCAGTAAAACCCTGTTAGAATGGGAACCTCAAGCGGAAGTACCACCAGCCCTTTTAAGCAGTTGGGAAAAAGAAGCTCATAACGACTATGGTGCCCATTATCATGTAGTCAAACTATTAGGCTGGCTCAAATATGCTCCTGCTTATGATTTATTAGTCGAGGCTTTACATAATACTTCCCCTCAATTTCAAAAATCCAGGGCAGGGGCGGCTATTGCTCTAGGAAATTTAGGAGACGAGCGGGCAATTCCGTTATTAAAAAATGCCTTAACCAGTCAAATTTTTGATTTAAAATATGCTAGTTTATTAGCATTAGAACAGTTGGGGGATACCACAGGTCGAGCAATTGCCGCCCATGATGCCGATGAGTTAATTCGAGCCAAAGCGATGAGTTGAGAGCGGCGACCAACCCCTAAAATAAATAGGAAACAAATAGCAAACAAATACCAAACCACAGAGACACAGAGGACACAAAGGAAACTATTTCCCTCTGTGCTTTGTGCCTTTGTTCTTTTGTGTTCTTTGTGCCTTTGTGGTGCAATTCTAATTCATTACCCCTGTAGGGGGGAACGCTCGCGATCGCGCATATTTTCGGGCAAATCGCGCCTACCATAAACCTGCCTTAGAAACTCCATAAAATCTCGCTCAAAACACAAAAATTAACGGGAAAAACCGGTTTATTTGTCAGAGCGATCGCTTTCTAAACTTGCCAATTTATAAAAGAGCTAATCGATGGATTACACCCACAGAAGAAGCCTCAACAATTATTTCTTGAAGCTGCTCGCCCAGAACTTGCGAAGCATCAAGGATTTCTAAGCCAGCTAGTTTTCCATCAGAACTGTAATTAGCAATAATATCCTCACTCAACTCTCGATTTTCAGCGGTACTAGGTGGTAATGACAACAACTCTATATAAAGCGCATCAACTTCAGCATCATAATGGATCTTCATAAGATTTGCTCCTTTTAATTGAAATAATAGACTTTAACTGTGATCACAACAATTCTACCCGGTTGTTCATCAAAAACAGGATTAACGGCTTTATATGTATAAACCTGTTGATTCACAGGAGATTGTTGATTATACTCAAATTGGGCGCGAGATTGAAACTTGCCATTTTTTGCTGGTTGCCAACTTCCCAAACGAATTGAATCAATTACCTCATGTTCTTCAGCACCCCGCATTAGCATCTGATTTCTCGCATGAATTGAAAAGTAAATCGGTTTGTCCATCCAATTTATACTCTATGTTTTGTTCTATATTTCGTCTCACCAATGTTCTCTCATATACTTGAATTGATTTTCTCACATTGTATAGCAAAATTTTGCCTACCATAAAACAATTAACTTTCTCTGTGTCCGTCTTCTGTGGTGCAATTCTGACTCAGATTATGGTGCGATCGCCCTCAAAAAGAAAAAACCACTGGCGACACAAATAACGACACAAATAACATAAAAGAAATTATTTCTCTGCATTCTTTGTGCCGCAAGTGGCTTAATTTTCATCAACCAAAAGAACAACCAAGACTTTGGGCCGTATTAGACCGTGTAAACGGATTCCAAGTCCCCAACTCTTGACTAGAGCGACTGCATAAATAAGCCCGATCCGAATCACTTAACCCTTGAACATAGCTAAAATCTGCCCCCTCAAGATGCTGAATTTGCTCCAAACTTGCGCCAGTCAAATCAGCCCCGCGCAGATCCGCAAACTGCAACTCCACCCCAACCAATCGGGCATTGCGTAAATAAGCGCCAGTCAGGGATGCTCGTTGCAAATTCGCCCCACTTAAAGCCGCCCCTGCCAAATTCGCTCCCGTCAGATCGACCCCACTCAAATAAGCCCCTCGCAGGTTCGCCCCCTGCAAATCAGCCCCTCGGAGATTCGCCGTATTCAAATAAGCCCCATTTAAATTCGCCTTTGGACCCACAGCCCCCGAATTGCGATAATCATAACCTTCGGGCCAAATCGTCTGGGAATCATACAAAGCTAATTGCAGCTTTGCCCCCTCAAGCATCGCGCCACTCAAATCACAACCTTGTAACTCAGCCCGATACAAATAACTCCCCTGTAAATTCGCCCCTTGAAGACTCGCACCCCGGAGACTAGCTCGGCGCAAATCAGCCCCTTGAAGATTCGCACCCCGGAGATTCGTTTGGCTTAAATCAGCCCCAATCAGCACAGACTCCTGGAAATTAGCTCCCGCTAAATCCATGAACGCCAAATTTATCTCCTGCAAATTCAGACTTGCCAAACTTTTACCGTTTCGCACCGCTGCTTGAATCTCATCAGCAGAATAGCAATCAAAGCTCAACCGAGTAGCCAGAAAACTCATACAAAAAATAGATGAATACAATACCAGTTTGTTTTATCTTAAAATTTAATCAGTCATAAATTAGATTCTGGTTAATTTTTCTTGATTAATTTTGTTAAGTTTGATGAATTCAACAGCCGAGGTTAAACGTTAAATGTTACTGAAACCGCCCATGACCATGATGGAATTCTTTGGCAAAAGCGAAGGAGTCTGGTTTTCTCAACGCAGCGTCCATCGCTTTGACTCAGCCGGAGACGAGTCCGGGGAATCCAATCTAATTATCAAAGTTTTGCACAAAGACGATCCCAAAGTGCTCCAAGTTTGTCAAGAACAAGGCACTGATCCCAAATTAGTCAGTGGTGGTGCGAGTTTCCAGTGGCAGGGTAATTTAAGTGAGAAAGACCCCGATCCTAACTATGAAGCGATCCTAGTAGACATTCCCAACCCCCAGAATCCTCGGTTTGGTAAATTTTTGCGGAACCGAGGTTATGTAGAAGGAATTCCGGTGGTGGGAGTTTACCAATTTGCCGATGATGGAGTTCTGACCATTGAAACAGAATATGAACGCAATCAAGGGCAGGAAAGATGTTGGTTTATCACCGATAATTTTCGGGTGCGGGTCAGTACCGTGAAAATGGTTAACGGGGTAAACTTAATGACTTACTGTTCTGAACGTCGCTGTGTTTCTCCCGCATCTTTAGAAGCCTTAATTGAGCAAAATCGCCAAAGAGCTTTAGCCCAATTATAAAATAATGTTGGCGAAATAGTAGAAATATTAGGTTGGGTTTCGTGACCCCAACCCAACCTACATATTATCCTACCTCTGGCAGCAAAACTTTATGGATTTTCATCAAATCGCGTGCTTAAACTACCGTATTTAAACCAATATTGTCTCAATTCATGGTGCGGAGTATGCAAACTAGCTTTCGCTTGATAAAGGATAATTTGTCGGTGAGTTCCGATCCAAACTCGCTTCATGGGTTCAACAGAAATTAAAGTACCACCCAGACTGGTGACGCAACGTTCAAATCGCTCAACGGCTGAATAATCTAGACTTTCAAAAATGAAAAAGTTGCCGGAGCAAATTAGATGACGGCTGCGAATCCAAGCTTGCATTTTTTTCTCGGCAACTGGAGGAAGCATATCAAGTCATTGATTTCGTTTTTTCCATAGCATTGCGTAGGGGCGCGGCGTCCCAGCGCCCCCACCCACGGTTCAAGGCACAATCTGGGGAACTTCCCCGGCAAAACTTTGGCATTTTTCAAATTTTAGCGGGCCGGATTTAGAACCCCAAACCTGTTCGTGGGTGTTCACATCTAAGCCTCGGTCTAAACTGACAAAGGTGTTTTCGGTTAATTCCACATCACTTACCAGATAGGTTTGTTTGCCATATTTAGGAATCAAACAACAATTCCCTTCTACTCGACCGCGAAATAAATTGCCCTCTTGTTTAAACACCATCGAACAGTTGTAGCGCCGTTCAATAGAATCGTGAGTAATGGTTTTTAATATTGCCGGTTCTCGTGCGGCCCCCGCATACACGATCCGATCTTTAAGTCCGTAGTTTTCTACATATATCTCCTCTCCCTGGAGCACAAATCGATGCACTCCTTGGCGGTAAGGAGTCCAGAGGTCATGGTTGTAAACTTGTTCGGAATAAAAGCCAATGCCGTCAAAAAATTCCCTGGGTAAAGGACGGAAAAAAACACGGATGTGAGCGTAATTTTGAGAATCGGCAAATGCTTGTTTTTGATTGCTAAACTCTCCAGCCATCCAGTGAGCTAGAGTGAGCATTAAATTTTCTGTCATTAAAATATCGCTCGCATTTAAATTGTAACGTTAATCAAGGTTAATTAATGTTAGTTATTTCCTGATAAATCGCGAATTTCTGAGGAAAAAGATGCGGTAACTACTCCCGTTCCTTCACTGGTTTTAATTAGGGAAACTCGCAGGCGAAAATTAGGATTAACAAACCAAATTTTTTCCTCAGCGGTAGCTCGATCGTAAGCTGTTAAGAGAACAAAGTTATCATCGTCATTGAAGTAATATTGACCTACGGACGGAATTGTTTCTGCGTATCCGCGCTCGCGCAATAACCTGCCTGCTTTGGGATTATCTGGATCGGGAATTGGCACTAAAATAGTGGTTCCCTCAAAAGTTTCATCGTCATCCCAATCCGACTCTCCAGCCCAACTCATGCGAAAAGGATTACAGGCCATTTTGGGATCGATATCATAGGATTTACATAGGTTAATCACCTCAGCATCTTCTGGGTTTAAGGGAACAATATCAATGGTGGATGTGACGGCTTCAAAGTGACTGAAAGCTAGATGGTGGGCACTGCGCTGCGATCGCCAACGGCCTAAAGACAGATTGACAAATTTAGTAATATCCATAACAAAATTGATAGTCCCGGTACTTGTTAAATTGATTTGACCGTTGAGAGCATGGCTGGTGAAGAGAATACGGTACAAATGAAGATGAAAGCTGGGTCTTGTCAGGCCACAAGCCAACTATCATCTTCAATCTAAATCCACAATTTTAGACAGGGGTAATACTAGAAATTACGCCACCTTGTTTGTGAATTCGTTGGTATGTTTGGGATAACTGATTAAAGGGCACAAAGTAAACCTGGTTGCTCCGACGGAACTTAGATACCCGATTTACCTTGCCCGGAGAACCATAACCAGTCACCTCAATGCGGAAGACCTTGCCTTCTTCTCCCGCACCTGCACCTAAGCGGGCTTGGGGACCGACGGAAGTATCTTGGAATGACCAACCATCGCCAATCGCACCACCGGAAGGAGGAATCACGGGTAAAGGAATCTGCTGAATCGCGTACTTGTTGAGTACGGGAGATTTACCAGAGAGACTGCCTTTCAGGTCGCTGCTGGAAGCGCCGCGCAGGACGGCAAACAGATGAGTAAATCCAACCATATTCCGTCCGGGTTGGGTCTTGTAGCCTCGATAGTAGGGGACGATGTTTTCGCCGTAAGCGTTCTGATATTCGTCGCTGTCGAGGTACGAGTCAATCTCCGCATCAAACCCTTGAGTATCCAAGATGGTGCTATGACCGCGCATTTCTTCTAAGCCATCGGGGGTGCGACCCAGAAAATGCTTAAAGTTGAGTTCGATAAACCGATAGCGCGGGCAGGTGTCAAAGAACCGAGAGCGATACAGGTCGGATTTGGCGATCGCCCGCACAAACTCACGCACGCTCAATTCTCCCCGTTTGAATTGCGATTCGGGAACAATCGCCCGTTCGCTTTCCATCACGTAAGCATTGCCCAAAACCTGCCGATAGACAGCCCGGATAATGGTTTCTAGCTCTTCTTGTGTGCTTCCTGGTCTCCGTTCCAACGGCGGAGTATCTTCAAATAACGCCACTCCCAATTGTGAAGCCGGTCCAAAAGTCATAGACAAAAATCTCCTGATAATGATTGGCTGGAGGGTCTAGAATCCACATTTAACAATAAATATGTACCCTGACGGCAGCAATTATGAGAATTTGTCATATTAATTTACAATTTGTCACAATTGGCCGCAATTGGCCTTAATTTGGCGGACTGTACTATCTGCGCGATCGCCTTTTTACTCCAAGATTTGAGGCGAATTATGGTTTCCGGGAACCAACGCGAAATATTACAAATTGTTACTTTATCTCGCAAAAATGAGACGAACACCCGGAGATTCTTTTATGATCGCTGAAAGCCCAGCTATACCTAAAACCAGCCCATGTTTCAGCCATTTCTACACCATTTAGAACAAGAACTGTTTCGTCGTTTCCAGTTACGCAGTCGGGCGATTCCCCAGGAATTAGAATTTCAAGTCAGCCAACGGGGTAAACATCCAGCCATGATCGAAAGCTGGTGCTACGAATGTCCCCAACTGCGAAAGATTCGCTACACTTACATCAATGCTGGAGAAATGGCGCAAATTTTTAATAGTGTCATTTATCCCAGCTATGACTACGACTTGCCGTTACTGGGCATCGACTTTTTAGCCTTTGGTAAAAAGAAAATTTTAGTCGTCTTAGATTTTCAACCGTTATTTAGGGAGCCAGAATATTTAGCAAAATATATTGAACCCATGCGGGCAATTCGGGATAAATATAAAGAGTTAGCCCAAGATTTACCCATGAAGTTTTACGATGCGAATCAGTATTTTTCCCCCTACCTGTTGTTTGCCAAAACCGACGCTGAAACCGTGTTGAATAAACTATTACCGGCTTATCAAGAATATATTCAACTATATTGGCAATTGTTAGAAAAAGCTGAACCTTTAACCACACCAGAAGCCAGACAAAGGATTATTCAAGCCCATAAAAATTACGACCAATACAGTGTCGAACGGGATCCGGCTTCGGGATTATTTAGCAGTTATTTCGGCCATGAGTGGTCAGAAAAATTCCTCCATGAGTTTTTGTTTGAAGATGCGCTGCCAGTGGCGACCACAGCCCCTAAGAAATAAATTAAATTTTTTTTCAATTTTAATCGATATTTTCATTGATAATCTACCTTGATAATCTGCTCGATAATTTCATCGATAACTTGCTCGATAATTTTTCATTGATAATTTCATTGATAATTTGGGCGATAATTTGGGATTCGGGGAGTAAATGTGACTTTATACCAACCTTTTTTAGACTATGCTCTGGCTTTATTAACAGAGCAAATTGCCGATCTTAGTCCCTATCCTATTCCTGTTGGATTTGAACGCAAAGAATGCACCACAGGGAAAGGGAAGCGAGCCGAAACGGTTGTCACCACCAGCCACGCTTTTAAATCCTCTAAACTGAGGCAAATTCGGGCTGCCCATGTTCAAGGGGGAAATTCTCTACAGGTACTCAATTTCGTGATTTTTCCCCAATTAAACTATGATTTGCCTTTTTTTGGGGCGGATTTAGTCACTCTACCGGGGGGACATTTAATTGCTTTGGATATGCAGCCGCTGTTTCACGATGCGGCTTATCAGCAGAAATATAGCGACCCGATTTTACCCATTTTTCAATCTTACCAGCGGGATCTTCCTTGGGGCGGAGATTTCCCCGATGAAGCTAAACCCTTCTTTTCCCCAGCTTTCTTGTGGACTCGTCCAGAAAAAACAGAGTTAGTCGAGACGCGGGTATTTGAGGCTTTTCAAGACTATTTGAAGGCTTATTTAGATTTCGTGGCACAAGCTGAACCCGTTACAGATAGCCAACGCTTACAGGCGATCGCGGAGTCCCAATTGCGCTATATTGGCTATCGGGCGGCTAAAGATCCAGCGCGGGGAATGTTTACCCGGTTGTACGGAGCAGAATGGACCGAAGAGTATATTCACGGTTTCCTCTTCGATTTGGAACGCCAATTACAGCAATTAAATCAATTAAGCCCATAAAGAAATATCCAACAAGTTAGTAAAACTCAAGTTAGTAAAACTCAAGATGATTAGTGAAAGAGCTAAACAGTTAATCCCCAAAGCGAGAATTGTCAGTTTTGCCAACTGGAAAGGCAGCCATTCCGAGTCAACTATTCAAATTTTTCAGCAAGCAGACGACCGAGGAGAATACCTCACCGATGAAGATTTAAGGCAAATTAAAGCTCTCTCGCCTGAAACATCAGCTGCGGTAGAAAGAGCTAAATTATTGCGAGAAAAAGCCGCTCTAATTGTCCAGCAAGCGAGAGAAAAAGTGTTAGCAACTTATCCTAGCATTACGGCACCGGGCGGCGAGCTTTATCCCCCCGCTCGCGCTGAAGCTTGTTGGCGAGATTTCTGGCATTTCTTGCGCTGCATTACTTATGGAATTGCGGGAAATCATTCAGAATTTACCAGTCAAACTGGGCTGGAAAATATGCGCTTGCTCTATGAAGAATTGCGCGTCCCTCTCCCGGCCATGATTTGCGGCTTGGAAAACTTGAAAATTTATAGTTTACAGTTATTTAACCATGCAGAACAGGAGTTAATAAGTCCTTATTTTGACCATTTAATTAATCAACTGAAACAGTTTTAAAATGTATTATAAATCACGGTGGGAAAGCCATAATTGTCTATTTATGCAGCTAAACTCCGATGAAATTGAACTAATCAAACTCTGGTTAAGTTGATATTACCGATTTCTAATTCTCTAAGTATTGGCTTGGGCTTGGCCAGCGTAGCTTTCTTCGCTGTTTATTACCTGCTGAGAAAGCAGATTTCCCAGCGTCTTCAAGCCGAATTAAGCCTCCGGCAGCAAACCGAACGGGAACGATTGGTTAACCAAATTGCCCAACATATCCGCCAGTCTTTGAACTTAGAAGAAGTTCTCGCTACTACTGTCGCTGATGTGCGGCAGTTTCTCCTCGCCGATCGCGTGTTGATCTATCGGGTGTGGGGAGATGGGACGGGAAGTGCCATTACCGAGGCGGTTTTACCGGAGTATCCGGCGATTTTAGGCAAAACTTTTCCGCCGGAAGTTTTTCCCCCAGAGTATCACCAAGCCTACGCTGCCGGGAAGTCAAGAGCGATCGCCGATGTGGACTCCGAAGACGTGGAGCCTTGTCTGGCAAAATTCGTTTCTGAGTTTGGTGTCAAAGCCAAATTAGTCGTGCCGATCGTCCAAGAATTAAGAGAAATCGATGTCCCAGATATAGATGGGGTCGAAAAAACTTCAGACATATCCCCCAGCGCCCCCAAATCCAACCCGCACCTCTGGGGGCTGCTGATTGCCCACCAATGCCGATCGCCCCGTCAGTGGCAGCCCTTAGAAATTGACTTGATGAAGCAATTGGCGACTCAAGTAGCGATCGCCATCCAACAGTCGGAACTATACCAGCAACTCCAACAACTCAATGCGGAATTAGAAGTCAGGGTAAAGCAGCGCACCGAAGAACTGGCAAAAACTAACGAAGCCTTGCGCCACACGAATCAAACTTTACAATCCTTAATTTACGCCTCCCCTCGCGCCATTTTTACCCTGGACTGCCAGGGGCTGGTGAAAATCTGGAATCCCGCTGCGGAAAGGATGTTTGGTTGGACAGAAGCGGAAGTGAGCGATCGCCCCAACCCCGTCATGGACGAGTCAGATGCCGACTATCAAGCCTTATGGCAGAGCATTTTAGCCGGAATTACCCCCCCCAGCTTAGAACTGCGCCGCTATAAAAAAGATGGTTCGGCGATCGATATTGTCTTCTCTGCCGCCCCCCTCACAGACAGTGAGGATAAAATTACCGGCATGGTAGCGGTCGTCGCTGACATCACCGAAAAAAAGCTCACCCTAGAACAATTACGCCTGCTGCAATCCGTGGTGGTCAACACCAACGACGCGGTGATGATTACGGAAACCGAACCGTTTGCCCCTGAGTTGGAGCGCAATATCGAACCCAAAGGTCCAGCGATTCTCTACGTCAACCCAGCATTTACCACCATCACGGGCTATACTCTCCCAGAAGTCTTGGGCAAGACCCCCCGCATCCTCGAAGGACCGAAAACAGACCGGGCAGCGATCGCCCGCTTACGAGAAGCCCTCTATCGCGGGGAATCCGCCACCGTCGAAGTGATTAACTACCGCAAAGACGGCTCAGAGTTTTGGGTCGAAGTCAGCGTTGTCCCCGTCGCCGACAGACAAGGCTGCTACACCCACTGGATTTCCGTCCAACGAGACATCACCCAGCGCAAACACACGGAAGAAGCCTTGCGCCAGAGCGAAGAGCGCTTCCGTTCCCTGATCGAAAACGCCTTGGACATCATTACCATCCTCGCCCCTGACGGGACAATTCACTATGAAAATCCCTCCGTGGAGAAGGTCTTGGGCTACTCACCCCAAGAACTCATCGGCCAGAACTTTTTTGCCTACATTCATCCAGATGACCTAGCCCATCTCTGCCCCGTCCTCAACCAAGCCCTCGCCCAGATCGCCGAAACTCGCCCGATTGAATTCCGTCGCCGCCATCAGGACGGACAGTGGCGCACCTTTGAAGCGTTACCGAAAGCACTCAGCTTTGCCCAGCCCTCGTTCCCAGCCTCCAGCCTGGAAACGAGAGGCGAACCGCCCGCGAAAATTTTCATTAACTCCAGAGATATCACCGAACGGAAACGCCTAGATGAAGTGCGGCTAGCTTTGGAACGAGAAAAAGCCTTGAGCGCCCTGAAAACTCGCTTCTTTTCTATGGTTTCCCATGAATTTCGCACCCCCCTGAGTGTGGTTCTGGCAGCGGCTCAACTCCTAGAAAGCTCCACGGGAGCCTGGGAAAATCCCGAAAAACGAGCAAGAAACCTGCGCCGCATCCAAGATTCCGTGAAAAATATGGTGCAGCTTTTAGATGATATTCTGACCATTAATCGGGCGGAAACCGGCAAGTTAGAGTTTAATCCTCAATGGCTGGATTTGGAGAAATTTTGCCGTCACTTTGTCGAAGAAATGCAACTGACTGCCGGGGTTCAGCATACCCTGGCGTTTGCCTGTCACGGGGAAAATACCACAGCCTATCTGGATGAAAAGTTACTGCGCTCGATTTTGGCCAATCTTCTGTCCAACGCGATTAAATATTCTCCCACCGGCGGTCAAATTCAATGTTCTCTGACTTTTGAGCCAGCCCGAATCAAGCTTCAGATTCGCGATCGCGGTTTAGGCATTTCCACCGAAGACCAAACACAAATCTTTGAGCCTTTCTATCGCGGCAAAAATGTCCGCCACCTAGCCGGAACGGGACTGGGATTAGTCGTGGTCAAAAAATGTGTAGACCTACATGGGGGTAGCATAGAAATCGCCAGTGAAGCAGGCAGAGGCACGACCGTTACTATCCTACTGCCCAATTTTTCCGGGGAAGAAGCACAGCAAAAAGTCGAACCATCCCAGTAATTAATCCTTATTTACTTGATTTCCCGGAGACGATAGCCCCTACCGTGAACCGTTTCAATCAAATTTTCGGGAGCCCCGGCAGCCTTCAGCTTTTGGCGCAAGCTTCTCATATGCACTTTCACCGTCTCTTCTTCTACCGTCTCTTCCGTCGGCCAAATACTTTGGATGATGGCGCGACGGCTCATCAACCGGCGACCCTGGCGCAGCAGCAACTCCAGGATACAGTATTCCTTCGGAGTCAAATAGATCGGAATATCCCCATAACTGACCGAACCCGCACTCGGATCCAGGCGCAAGCTGCCCCACTCTAAAACAGGTGGTAAGGGCGTAATCCCTCGGCGCAACAAGGCGCGAATGCGAGCAAATAACTCCCCTAGATCCACTGGTTTAACAATGTAATCATCGGCCCCCGCATCTAGGCCAGAAATTTTGTCGCTGACTGTATCCCTGGCTGTCACCATCAGGATCGGCATTTGATAGCCCTGCGATCGCAACATAGAGCAAAAGCTAATGCCATCAAGTTCTGGCAACATCACATCTAGTAACAGCAGGTCATAATCCCCCGCCCGAATATATTCTAAAGCCGATTCTGCTTCCAAAGCGGTATCAACAACATATAATTGGTCAGCTAAAGCTTCTGCTAAAGTCTCAGCCAAGCGAATATCATCTTCAACTAAAAGAATCTTCATCCTTTTTATAACATTTTTAATTTTTACCGACATTTTTTCTCAAGCATTTTCAGGCATAGACTCATGGGCCAAAGAATCTATCGACCTGAATATGTATAAATTTTATCTTTAAATAAATAAATGTTTGAACTTTTTTGTGCCATCTACAAAAAATTATGCTAAAATAATTATTATGTAGGTATTTATACTTTAGGGGAGGCCAGACTAAATACTGAAGAAATAGGTGCAGAGAAAATAGGAAAGAGGCAATCTAAAAAAATTATCTTTTCTCTCCTCTCTTTTGTTTCTTCATAGCAGCCCAAGCTAAGAATAGTTTTAGAGGTTATTGAATAATTTTTTGTCAATGTTATTACCATCATTTTTGGGGCATCAAAAATTAGCTTTGATGTAATCTTGAATACGGATTTTAGTCATAAATTACCCATTACTTAATATCAAACCCCCTATGTAAGGTTGATTCGCGCATAAACCATACATATTTATGGTTTATGCCTAAGTGCTGTTAGGATGATTTTAGGGTAATTATAGACTGATTATACTGTGATTTTACCATTAATTTGACTCGCCGCTCCTTTTCATTAACCTTTTCATTAACCTTTTCATTAACCTTTTCATTAAATTTTCATTAAATAATTATTTAAACTGCATCAAATTAATCATTTGCCAATCATTTTGCCGATTTTTTACCAGTTTTCTCCGATTTTTTACCTATTTATTACCGATTTATTTTTGTTTTCTTTCCGATTCCTTTCCGATTTATTATCTAAATCTTGATTTTTGTAAATTTATGTTTCTAAATCTCATTTTTCTGTCCGCTATGGTTAAAAATTAATTTTTAAGCTTAAACCTAAGATTAGTGTTACTTTCGATTTCTAAGGTAAGGTGAATCGAGTTTCTAAGTTCCGTCGCAGCAATCAAGTTTATTCTGTGCCGTTTAATCAGCTTTCGCAAACATATCAGCGGATTCACCGAGAAGACGGCGTGATTGCCAGCATTACCCCTGTTTAAGATTAAAAGATTTTTTGAGGAGGACAGCAATGAGTTTAGTTTTAGATGCCCCAACAGAACTTTGGCCTTCCAGAAGCTATGATGAAGTGGCAACAGTGATTCGGGCGGTTTACAAGCAAGTCTTGGGCAACCCCCATGTGATGGAGAGCGAACGGCTGATCACCGCTGAGTCTCAGTTAGCTTCAGGGGACTTGACGGTGCGGGAATTTGTCCGCGCTGTGGCTCGTTCCGACTTCTACCGCCGCCGCTATTTTGAATCCTGCGCTCCCTACCGCTTTGTTGAGCTTAACTTTAAGCACTTGTTAGGCCGGGCTCCGGCGGATCAGTCAGAAGTTTCTGAGCATATTCGCATCTGCATTGAACAGGGGTATGAGGCAGAAATTGATTCTTATATTGATAGTGCGGAATATCAGCAAAAGTTTGGCGATAATACGGTGCCTTATTACCAAGGGGCAAAAACCCAGATGGGACAGAAGAATGTTGGCTATAACCGCACTCTATCCCTGTATCAAGGTTATGCCGGTGTGGACAGTGCTTTTACTGCGTCTCGTCTGGTTGCTGATATCGCTACCAACAGTCCGACTAAAGTTTCTCTTCCCAGCACTGGGGGACGCTTGGTGGCTTATAAGGATGCGACGGAAAAGACTTTCAAGATTTTGGTTAAGGGCGCAAAGTTTGATTGCCCCCGCCGGGTTAGCACTACTGAGTACATCGTTCCCGGCGATCGCATGAGTCCGCAAATTCAACGGATTCATCGCGCTGGTGGCACCATTGTGAGCATCACTGAGATCGCTTAGGGACTAAAAACCCCGCTTTCACGGAAACGTAAAGTGAGATTTCCTCCTTGAAACAAGGAGGAAATTTTCAGCATTTTTCCCGTTTCTGAAATTAAGCCAAATGGCGTACACGAATACGCTATTTGGCGGATGCTTTTCTCCCGCCCTACCGGAGAGAATAAACGTATTGAATCAAAAATTCATTGAAGTTCCCTGGTATAAGCCATCGCCCGGTCAGTCGATCGGGTTTTTTGTTTTGGGCTTTGGGAAATATACGCCAAATGGCGTACACGAATTACGCTATTTGGCGGATGCTTTTCTCCCGCCCTACCGGAGAGAATGAACGTATTGAATCAAAAATTCATTGAAGTTCCCTGGTATAAGCCATCGCCCGGTCAGCCGATCGGGTTTTTTGTTTGTGCAACAAATTAAGCCGCATTGGTCAAAGAATGAAGCATTGCCCAGAGTTGGGAGTCGGTGAAATCCGCAACTACCATAGTGGCTCCTTCATTGAGCAGGGTCTGTGGTTCGTGAGTGGAGGCAATGCCGATGGTTTGAATTCCGGCAGCCACCCCCGAACGGATGCCGGTGAGAGAGTCTTCAAAGACGATCGCCTCTTTTGGGGATAAGCCCAGTTTTTCTAAAGCCATTAGATAAGGAGCGGGGTGAGGTTTGGCGGCTGGGGCTTCTTCTCCCAAGATGATGGGCGAAAATGTTTCGGTTAGGTTTAATATATTGAGCATGAAGTCCACATTGTCGCGGGGAGCATTGGTGACAAGCGATCGCTCTAATCCCTGATTTTCTGTCCATTGCAACAGTTCCAAAAGTCCGGCTAAGGGTTTGATTTGAGTGGCTAACTGCCGAAATAGGGATTCTTTTTGTTTGGCTAGTTGTTCTCCCGCTTCTGGGGATAATTCCGGGAATATCTGCTCGACAATGTGCTGATTTCTTTTGCCACTGATCTGCTGCCGATAAAAAATTTCATCCACGGTGATGTCATAATCATGGAGCATTTGTTGCCAAGCTTGCAGATGAAAGCGGTCTGTGTTGGCGATCGTGCCATCTAAATCGAATAATATTGCGGCCAGCATAGTTCCTCATTAATGTTTAGCAGAAATGTTTAGCAGAAATGTTTAGCAGAAATGTTTAGCAGATTTTTCCTTGGGCTTTGCCCCAGGCAACCACGGGGGATTGCCCCTAGATTTTATCCCGGTTATGGCGATTTTTGGTTTTTTTCCGATTGTGTTTAGCTAGAGGCACTGGTATAGAAACGCAGGGCAAACCGCCAAAAGGCGATCGAAGCACATAGTAAACTGATGGCTAATATTCCCGAAACGATCATCCAAGTAAGTTCTCCACGGTTTAACATGGCTTGAGCGGGAACTGTGGTTAAAAAAGCTACCGGCACAACAAAGGTAAAGAAAAAGCGATAGGCGGTGGGATAAGCCACCATTGGATATCTTCCGGCTTCCAGTAATCCTCTTAATACATCAGTAATATTGTAAGTTTTGACGAACCAAATCGTCGTTGCTCCGAGCATAAACCATAGGCTATAAAGACTAATAATAGCAAATAATAAAGGAATAACACTTAACAAATAATTCCAGGGTTTTAAGTCTATTTGACTGCCAGCGTATCCGACAATAATTAGGCCAAATAATAAGTCAGCAATTCCCCAAAGAGAAATGCTGCGGGTAGACAGCCAAAATTGACTGCTAATGGGTTTGAGCAATATAAAATCTAAGGTTCCTTGTTGCACATGATCCACGATCCGATTTAAGTTAGGAATCAAAAATGTGGCGGAAAATCCTTGGAGTATAGTGAAAATTCCCAGAACAATTAGGGCTTCTTGCCATTGCCAACCTTGGAAAGTATAGCCAGTTCTATAAAATAGAAATAAGCCAAATATACTGCCACCTAAGTTACCGAGACTGGTGAAAGTAGCAAGGATAAAATTTAGCCGGTATTCCATTTCAGCGGCGAGCGCTGCTCCCCAAAATAATTTTAAAATTGATAGGTATCTTTGCATGGGATTGTTATTTGCTGTTGGTGGGAAAGTTGTTGGTGGGAAAGTTGTTTGTTGGTTGTTGGGGTGTAATTGATAATTGATAATCGATAATCGATAATTGATTTCCTCTACACCCTAGGGCGCTGGGACGCCGCGCCCCTACACCCTACACCCCCTGCTCCTCTGTTCAAGGATTCTTGGGTTGGTGGTTGGGCTTAGTCACAAACAACAAATAAAAAGTAACAAATGACAAGTAACCAGTAACCAACAACAGACAACAAAGGATAACAAAGTAAAACTAGGGTGGTTTTGATGCCCAGGGACTCCCGCGCTCCAAGATTTAAGTCTAAGATACACCATAAATCTGATACAAAATCAAGTTAATAGTTTCCCCGGACGAGCCAAGATTATTAAGATTGTATAAAATTTACGAGTATTTAGTAGTAAATGGATAAAATTGTTAAAGGGATTGCATTAGGAATTTTAAATTGAATAAAAATAAATCATCAACATACTAAATCATCAACAACCAGATATTATGGATAATTTAATACTAAAAAGTATTCTGTTTTTAAATAAGAACGATCTGGTAAATGAAAAAGTCCAAAGTATTTTGGCAGCTAACCAATTAACTGTGGTAAATATCCAGGGTTTTTGTGAAGCGATCGCTTATTTGACGGAAGGTAGATCCCCACAACCGGATTTGGTGCTGCTGGATCTGGATCTGCCGGAAGTTTCCGGGGCGTCTGCGGTGAAACAGTTACAAGCGATCGCCCCTGATGTGCCGATTATAGCACTGGTGAGTCCGCAGCAGGAAGAAATGGCGAACGGGCTGTTTTCTGTGGGACTGCAAGACTACTTGGTGAAAGACGAAATCAACAGTCGGGCATTGATGCGAGTAATTACCGGGGCAGTCTCCCGGAGTCGCTATGTTAAAGCAAAATGTGCTGAAGGTAGGATAGGCGATCAATTAGAAAAAATAAGTGCAGCACTGGTAAATGATTTTTTCCAAAAGGCTTCGACGGGGATGGCAATTTTAGATCCCGTGGGGGTAATTATTCACGTTAATCAAGCTTTAGCTACGATGAATGGGCGATCGCTTGAGGAGTTGTTGAGCCAAAAAATTACCACAATTTCGCCAGAAAACGCCGATAAATTGATGGGTCAAATTGAAAAAGTTTGGCAAACTGGTCAATCGTTTCTTAATCAAGAATTAACCATAAATCAACCAAAAACGTCCCCTGTGACTCATCAATCATGGTCGATGTTTCCTCTGTCTGATGCTAAGGGAAAAACTATCGCGATTGGCTGTTTAATTCTGGATATTAGCGATCGCAAACAAGCGGAACAAGCGCTGCGTCAGCAATGGTTACGGGAATGTCTGATTGGGACAATACAAGAACGGATTCGCGCATCTTTAAATCTCGATGAAGTGCTGAATACAGCGGTCACAGAAGTGCGGAAGTTTCTGCAAACAGACCGAGTAATTATTTGCCGGTTTAACTCAGGGGCAACCGGGTTGGTCATAGCGGAGTCGGTAGCGAACGAATGGCCTAAAACGTTGGGTATGGAAATTAACGCCCAGTGCTTTTGGGAAACTTATTTTCCCATGTACCAACAAGGATGGATTTGTGCCGAAGAAAATGTCGGATTATTTGGATTAGAAACGGAAGTTTGTCCGGTAGATTTATTTACTAAATTTGATATTAAAGCGAATCTAGTTGTCCCAATTTTCCAAGGAGATAATATCTGGGGCTTGTTGATTGCCCATCATTGTCAAGCACCGAGAAACTGGGAGTCATCAGAAATTGAAGCCCTCAGACATATCAGTTTACAATTAGGCACGGCTTTAAAACAATCGGCTTTGTTTGAAAAAGCCCAAAGCGAAATTCGCGAGCGCAAAGAAGTGGAAGCCGCATTACGGCAAAGTCAACAACAATTGCAATTAGCCTTAGAAAGTAGCGCTTTGGGTCTATGGGATTGGGATATTCAGACTGGCAAAATTTATGTCAGTTCCCAATGGAAAAAAATTCTGGGATACGCACCAGAAGAAATAGCGGATCAGATCGATTCTTGGCAACCGCTGATTCATCCTCAAGATATATTTAAATTCAAACGGATTTTGGCGGCGCATTTGCAGGGGAGAACACAGGTATTAGATGCCGAATTTAGAATGGCTCACAAATCGGGAGAATGGCTGTGGATTGCTTGTTATGGTCAGATTTCTCAACGAGATTCATCGGGTAAACCTGTACGGATTACGGGTACGAGTAAGAATATTAACGAGCGCAAACAAGCGGCTGAAGCGAGCGAACAAGAACGCCAACAACTTCGGCAAATTGTCGCCCATGCTCCAGTAGCGATCGCAATTTTAGATCGAGAACTGCGCTACTTGGCTTACAGTAAAAAATGGCTCACCACTTATGGCTTAGTCGGTCAAGAAATTTTGGGCGATCGCCACTATCAAATATTACCAGATATGCCCGATCGCTGGCAAGAAGATTATCAAAAAGCCTTGACCGGAGAAATCATTTCTATTCCCGAAGAATGCTGGAATCGCGCCAACGGACAGAAAATTTATTTGCGTCGGGCAATTCATCCTTGGTACAGTCCTAATGGTCAAGTGGGGGGGATTGTTATTGCCAGCGATCGCATCGATGAATTAGTTGAAGCCAGAGAAAAAGCGCTCGACGCTGTTAAATTTAAATCCCAATTTTTTGCCAACATCAGTCACGAAATCCGCACTCCCATGAATGGGGTATTAGCGATGATTGACTTACTTTTGAAAACGCCGTTAAATACGGAACAACTTAATTTTGTTCAAACCTTAAAAGTGACCGGTAATCACTTACTGACAATTATTAATGATTTACTAGATTTTTCTAAACTAGAATCTGCCCAAACTCGGCTAGAAATGCGAGATTTTGACTTAAATGAATGCCTGGAAACGGTAATAGATTTACTGGCTCCTCAAGCTAATGCCAAAGGGTTACAAATGGCCGTATTAATTGAACCAGATGTTCCCCGGCAACTGGTTGGAGATGATTTGCGCTTAAGGCAAATTCTGACCAACTTAATTGGCAATGCGTTAAAATTTACCGAAACCGGAGAAGTCATTGTTCATGTTGAGCGACTAGAAAATTTAAATCTAGAAAAAATCAACAGGAAATTTTCTGAGCTCAATATTTATGCTAAAATAAATAGACTGATTGCCATAAAATTTTCAATTAAAGATACAGGAATTGGCATTTCCGAGCCAGACCAAAAGAAACTCTTCCAAGTTTTCTCGCAAGTGCATCAAACTTCGAGAAAATATGGAGGCACGGGGTTAGGATTAGCAATTTGCAAACAATTTGTGGAATTAATGGGTGGTGAAATCGGGGTAAAAAGCCAATTGGGTGAGGGTTCTACTTTTTGGTTTACCCTTAAACTAGGTTTGGGTAAAAACCATCTGGATTTGCCTGATTTAAGCTCTGTCAATAAACCAGCAAAAATCCGAGCAATTGAGGTGACAAGAAAAGCCCTGTGTGGAAAAAAAATCTTGGTCATCGATCGCCATACCACGAATCGCACCGTGGTGCGTTTAGCCGCCCAAAGTTGGGGAATGCAAGTAGAAGAAACAGATAACGCTGTCGCGGCTTTAACTCATTTATGTTCAGAGACCGCTCAAGAACATTTTTATGACGTTGTTTTAGTGGATTGGCAACTGCTGAAATTTGACCGAGAGTTTCGTACTCAATTGATGCGGATTCAACCCATGCTCAAGCCAACTAAATTCATTTTAATGACTGAAATCACGGAAACGCAAAAAGCTAAACATTTACTTGATTTAGCCTGGGCGAGTTATTTAGTTAAACCCATTACTGAAAATCGCTTAAGAAATACCATGTTAAAAGTTCTACTTTATCATCAGGAATCAGGCGGCATTAACCATAAAATGGAATTTTATCAAAGAAAAAAATCGGATTTAAAAATTTTGGTTGTAGAAGATACGCTAATGAATCAAAAAGTTATTAGACACCAGTTAGAAATGCTGGGGTATGTGGCTGATTTGGTGAACAATGGTCAAGAAGCATTGGCGCAATTGTCAGAAAAATCTTACGATATTATTTTCATGGATTGTCAAATGCCGATATTAGATGGATATGAAACAACTAAAGCTTTACGAGAACGGGAAGCACAACAGAAATTAAAGAAAAATTCCATCCCAAGAACCGTGGTGATTGGGTTAACCGCTTATGGAATTAATGATGAATGTGCCGATGGAAGTGGTTTGACAAATCGTGAAAAAGGTTTGGCGGTGGGCATGGATGATTTTTTAACCAAACCAATCTCCCTGGAAGATTTAGAATCGGCTATTCAGCGATGGGTTAACCCTGAGACTTTACGGCGAGAAACTGTCAATAATTTAAATCTAGTAAATGTACCTGAATGTATTGCGGAGCAAGTTTATGGCTTTGAGTCCGTGGTAAATGTGGCTCATTTGGCCAAAATTACTCAGGGTAGTATTGAGTTACAACAAGAATTGATAGAACTATTTATTCAACAGGCTGAAACGAATTTGCAAAATGCACAAGCAGCTTTACAAATTGGGGATATTCAAACTTTATGCCGCAACGCACATCAGTTAAAGGGGGCGAGTGCCAATGTGGCAGTGATTGGGATGCCAGAATTGGCGGCAGAATTGGAACGTCAAGCTAACGCTAATAATTTAACAGAAGCGATCGCTCTTATTGGTCAACTGCATCAAAAACTAGAACACCTGAAAAGCGCGATGCCGCGCAGCGGATCCTTTAAGGGAATCACCGCTTCAGAAAATTTGAACCATTTCACCCAGACTACTATCATGGCTCAGAATAGTCCGGTAAAACAGGTGAATCCGGATTCAGGGGCGATCGCCGGTATCGACCAAAACCGATTATCGGCACAAATCCCCATTGATTTTGCTCGACTGCGCAAAATCTCTGGAAGCAACCATTTTTTTGAAATAAAACTGTTAGAAACCTTTCTCCAACAAACCGACACCTATCTAGAAGAAGCCATGACCGCCCTCACGGAGCAAAATTACTTTCATCTGGCTCACAAAATGCAACAAATTAAAGGAATCAGTCAAAATGTGGGGATTCTGATACTCCCAGAAATTACCAGTCAAATCGAAGCAGAAATCACTCACAAGAATTTCAACTCGCTCGCAGAAACCATGAACAAGTTACAAAATACTTATCAAACTGTTAAAGAGTTTATTGCCGATTTAGCTGATGACCCGCTTGGCACATCAACCGAATCCCAGGAAATAAAAGCATGATTCCCAATCAAGAAAAAGTCATTCAGCCATCAGTATTAGTGATTGGATATGGAAATACCCTCCGCAGTGATGATGGGGTGGGGCAACGGGTTGCCACTCTGGTCGAGGAGTGGGAATTGCCATATATCCGCAGTTATGCAGTCCATCAGTTAACCCCAGAATTGGCGGCAGAACTAGCTACCGTCCAGGGAGCCATTTTTATCGATGCCTACCCAGAGGCTTCAACGGTGCAAGTTTATCCCCTGACCGATGAAGTGCCAGAAACTACCAGCCGCTTGGGACATAGCAGTAATCCGCGATCGCTTCTCACCTTAGCCAAACAGGTTTATGGGGTTGCCCCGGCTGCTTGGTGGGTACTCATTCCGGCGGTTAACTTTGACTTTGGCGAACAATTTTCCCCCACCACTGAAGCGGCGATCGCGGTGGCTTTAGAAAAAATTAAACAATTAGTCAGCGAATTTTGACTATTCGGCGGCGGATCAATTTGTCAAAATTATTTACGATAAAGTAATTATATGCATGAAGTCAGTTTAATGGAACAAACCCTAGAAATTGCCCTAGAAAATGCTCGTCAGCAAGGGGCAAACAAAATCAATCGCTTAAAAATGCGGATTGGTGAAATGTCTGGGGTAGTTCCCGAAGCCTTAGAGTTTGCCTTTGATGTGGCGACACAAGGCACGATCGCCCACGGCGCAATTCTAGAAATAGAATCAGTCCCCGTTGTTTGTTATTGCTCTAATTGTCAGCGGGAATTTTCCCCACCTGATGTATTTTATCAATGTCCAACTTGCAAACAATTTAGTCAAAAAGTAATTTCGGGAAAAGAAATTGAATTAACTTCTCTGGAATTATCGGATTTTGTCTGAATTGGTTATTGGTTACTTGGTTGATGGTTGATGGTTGATGGTTGATGGTTGTTTGTTCTTCGATGCCAACAACCATCAACCAAAAAATACCCAACCGTCAACCAACAACTAACAACTAACAACAACTAACAACTAACAACAACCAACAACTAATAAATAACAATATAAAACTATGTGCAAAGATTGCGGATGCAGTAAAACTACTGGAGAAATTGGAATTCATAGCCATTTTCACCATGACCATGACCATGACCATGACCATGAACATGAACATGATCATACCCATAACCACGGTCATCATCATAGCCATGACCACGAGCATGTTCACAACGGTCATCATCATAGCCATGACCACGAGCATGTTCACAACGGTCATAATAAGGGCGATCGCATCGTGCAAATTGGTCAAGGGATTTTGGACAAAAACGATCGCCTTGCGGAACGGAACCGAGGCTATTTTATGGCCAAAGGCTTGTTAGTCTTAAATCTACTTTCTTCGCCTGGTTCTGGCAAAACTGCCTTGCTAGAACGCACCATTAGTGACTTGAAAAATCAGGTAAAAGTGGGAGTCGTGGTCGGTGATTTAGAAACCGATAATGACGCCTCTCGTCTCAGTAAAACCGGTGTCCCGGCTATCCAAATTACCACCGGAACGGTCTGCCATTTAGAAGCAGAAATGGTCGCCAAAGCAGTCAAACAACTTGACCTGGATGCTTTGGATTTACTAATTATTGAAAATGTGGGCAATTTAGTCTGTCCCGCTGCTTATGACCTCGGCGAAAATATGCGGGTAGTCATGTTATCTGTCACCGAAGGAGAAGATAAACCCCTGAAATATCCGACCATGTTTAAATCCGCTGATGTGGTAATTGTGAACAAAATTGATATTGCCGAAGTGGTCGGATTTAATCGGGAAAAAGCCTTAACCAATATTCAAAAAATGGCTCCCCAAGCGAAGATTTTTGAAGTGTCAGCCCGTACCGGGGAGGGGATGGATTCTTGGTATCATCACCTAACAGAAGCGATGTCAAAAAATCAGCCATTCCTGGTTTCTAGTTAATCGCCTTCGGGCATTCTCCCTTCAGCCTCCTTTTTCCCTGGTTGATGCCCTTCCAGCAGAGTCAAGGAACTAGGGTTAGCTGACCTCTGCTTGACGCGCTGAATGCTTATCTTGATATAAGCTAATGATTAGCGTGATTTTAACCAATAAAGTAATGTTCAGTACGAGTCGATTTCGCCTGTTCGCGAAGCGTGCCGAATGGCATTTGAATTTTCGAGGTTTTCTGCGGGGTTTTCATGGGTTAGTAATGACCGTAGCGATCGCGATCGCCACTTGGTTTTGGATGCCCCCTGCTTGGGCAATCACCCAAATTACTCTCTCTGACCTATCTTATAAAGACTGTCCGGCAGAACTCTCCGAAGGGCTGGTGACTAGCGATGGTTCTGGTCGTCCTGCCAATTGCTTTATTATCACTGGAACCGCCAAAAATCCCACCAATAAAATGGTGTACGATGCGGATGTTTATGGTCGGATTTATGATGCCAATGACAACAACGTGCTGCCGAACCGGACGCGGGTAGGAAAAATTGATGAAGTTCCCCCAGGGGAAAGCAATTTTGAAGTGAGAATTTCTGTCCCGGTAAGTAACCCATTACCTTTGAGCCTAAAACAATTCAAAGCCTCTGGTTTTGGCTCTGCGGTGCGAATTGAACACTTTTGATCCTGGAAATTTAAAAAAGTAGAGACGTAACTGAAACGTCTCTACTTGTATTTTCTACTGGTATTCTGGTATTTTTGTTTACCGTCTTAAAATGCACTTGCTGCTGGTAAACTGGCAAATACATCAGCCACAATTTGCAAGAGCAAAATAGCCAAAATTGCGGAAAAGTCAATGCCACCGAGCGGGGGAATGAAAGAACGGAAAATATTCAAATAAGGATCGGTGAGTTGACTCAGGATAGAAAATGGTGGATCGTACCAGTTGACTTGAGGAAACCAGCTTAAGAGAATCCTGATAATCAACAGGACAAAATAAATGTTCAGAAAAGTGGCTATGGTCTGGGTCAGTGTGTCTATTACCATAAGGTTATGCTGCTTTGGGGATCAATTACGTCAATTAAGGGTTAAATTTAGTGTAAACGATGGGGAGGCGGTCTGGAGCAGTCAACCCCCGGAAAGTTGCTTAAATTTGAGATTCAACGGCTTCCAGATGCTTCAGTTAGATCGGTTATCCGTCATGGGCGATAGCTTCAGCGTTGTCTAATTCCTCAGCCCGATCATAGTCATCCCCTAATTGGAAGCGGACTTCATCAATGGCTTCATTTAGTTGAGCAATTTTCTCTTCTAAGGTTCGCCGCGCGGAAGAAATCTTTTCCTCTTCACTTTTTAGCTGGTGTTTGATGATTTTACGTAATTTTGATTCCGGCAGTGGACTATTCTCATCCCCAGAAACTTCTTGCCCTCGCCCCGCTCCGAGCAGAAAGCCAATCATGCCGCCGACTAAGCCACCGACGATGGCTCCAGCGATTAATCCACCTGTAAAATTATCTCGCTCGCTCATTTCTCTTGCCTATTCATTAATCTTCTGGACTTTGCATATCTTTTGCATATCTATTTATAGGATAACTTTTTCCGCAATTCCCGCGATTCCTTTGAGGATAGCTTCGCCTCACGCGCCGAGTGGCGGATTTTTTAGCAAATCATCGCTTGCTATCGATCGCTACGGAAAGGGAATTTGTTAATCTATTCGGTGCCAAAGGCGCGATCGCCTGCATCCCCTAATCCCGGAACAATAAACCCCTGCTCATTCAGATGTTCATCAATACAAGCGGCGTAAATATTTAACGCGGGATAGCTGGCACCCAACTTCTGCAAAGCGGGCGGGGCTGTCACCACGGAAATAATCCGAATCATCTCTGGACTCACCCCGCGATCGATCAATTCTTTCATGGTGGCCATAATCGTACCGCCAGTGGCTAACATCGGTTCGGAAATCAACACTCTGGTTTCTGGCTCAAATTGTTCTGGCAACTTATTTACATAGCACCGAGGTTCTAAGGTTTCCTCGTCCCGAACCATGCCCAAATGATAAATCGATGCCGTGGGCAGTACCGTTTGCGCCCCGTCCATCAGGGCTAAACCCGCCCGCAGAATTGGCACCACCGCGATCGGCTTTTGGGGATTCACCATTGTGGCCGGACAAGCAGCCAAAGGCGTTGAAACCATCACATCTATCGTTGGCAACCAATCGCGACAAGCTTCGTAGGTCAACCAACGACCTAACTCTGTCATCGCCGTGCGAAAGAGGACTGATGGGGTGTCGCGATCGCGAGCCACTGCCAGCCAATGCTTAATTAAAGGATGAGGTGGAACGAAGACACGCAATTGTATAGTCATATCGGTAAATTTGTGGCTAAACCTAAATCATCATAGTTCCTTGCGATCGCGGTTGTTGCTTCAGCGGCGAATTTTGCCATTTTGATAACATATAAATTATCTGCAATATTTCGCAGCAATACGCTAAATTTTTTTGAAAAAATTTCTCAAAAATTATTGACAAAAATTTTCAATAAGGTTAGATTAAATATAGTGTTCTCCTCTCATAAGGATCGGCAGGCGGGATTAGTTGGCAAGATTAAACTAATCCCGTATTTTCTTTTTAGGCATGGGACTTAATCTGGGAAAGCTTTAGAGGTAAGCTTTAGAGGTAAAATGTAAAGGCACGGCAAAAGTCGTGTTTTGTTAATCACTGTCAACAACCGCGATCGCAAACCGATCCCCACTCATCACTCATCATGCCCTCAAAATTTGATGTTATCGTTATTGGCTCCGGCATCGGCGGACTTGTCACAGCCACCCAACTAGCTGCAAAAGGCGCACAAGTTCTCGTCTTAGAAAGCTACGTCATTCCCGGAGGCAGTTCTGGTTACTTTGAACGCAATGGCTATCGCTTCGACGTAGGCGCCTCCATGATCTTTGGCTTTGGCAAACAAGGCACCACCAACTTGCTCACTCGTGCCTTAGAAGCGGTCAATGTCAGCCTGGAGACCATCCCGGATCCGATCCAAATTGACTACCACCTGCCCAATGATTTGCGGGTGCAAGTCCACCGAGACTATGAGAAATTTTTGCAAGAACTGGGGGATAAATTTCCCCACGAACGGCAAGGGATCCGCAAATTCTATGACGAATGCTGGCAAGTGTTCAACTGCCTCAACGTGATGGAATTGTTATCCCTGGAAGAACTGGGCTATCTGACGCGGGTGTTTTTTCAACATCCCCTAGCGTGTTTGGGGTTAGTGAAATATCTGCCCCAAAATGTCGGCGATATCGCCCGCAAATATATTAAAGACCCAAACCTGCTGAAATTTATTGATATTGAGTGCTACTGCTGGTCGGTAGTACCCGCAGATATGACCCCGATGATTAATGCGGGAATGGTATTTTCTGACCGACATTATGGCGGGATTAACTATCCCAAAGGTGGGGTGGGGAAAATTGCCGAAAAACTCGTAGAAGGGTTGGAGAAACACGGGGGCAAAATTCAATATAAAGCCCGAGTCGATCGCATTCTCATGGAAAAAGGACAAGCGATCGGAGTGGAACTATCCAATGGAGAAATATATTACGGTAAACGTATTGTTTCCAATGCGACTCGTTGGGATACTTTTGATAAGTTATTGCCGGATACACCACTGCCGAAAAAAGAACAAACTTGGCGCGATCGCTACCAACAATCTCCCAGCTTCCTCAGTTTACACTTAGGCGTAGAAAAATCTGTCATATCCCCAGAAACTGCTTGCCATCATATTCTTCTAGAAAACTGGCAACGGATGCAAGACCCAGAAGGGACAATTTTTGTTTCAATTCCCACCTTACTCGACCCAGACTTAGCCCCGGAAGGATATCACATCATCCATAGCTTTACCCCCGATTGGATCCAGCGCTGGAAAGGACTATCTACCACCGAATATGAAGCCAAAAAAGAAGCTGCTGCCGGACGAATCATCGAAAGGTTAGAAACTATTTTTCCGGGATTAGATGCCGGACTAGATTACATGGAAATCGGCACTCCTCGCACCCACCAAAAATTCTTAAATCGGGACAATGGCACCTATGGGCCAATTCCCCGGCGGAAACTTTTAGGCTTACTACCCATGCCCTTTAATCGCACATCTGTCCCTGGATTATACTGCGTGGGAGATAGCACATTTCCCGGCCAAGGTTTAAATGCCGTAGCCTTTTCTGGCTTTGCCTGCGCCCATCGCGTTGCCGTTGATTTAGGCTTATAGGGATATATCGGCATATTATTATTGGCATATTATTTCTGTCAGGTGAGGGCAATGTCTCCCTGACAGAAAAACGACAGAAATAATCACAAAACCAACGCGATCGCATCTCTATTTTCTCTAGATTTTCTCTATTTTCTCTGAAGGTAGTCATTTCAATTGTGCTTGATACAATCCTGTAGGGTTGCAAGCATTGCCCCCCTACTCTTAAATTTCGTCAAAAATTACGATTCACGATTTAATTTAAATTGTTAAATAATAGTTGATTAATCACAGCTATATAGCCCATTATAAGAGTCAATTTGATTCAGATTGATTCAGATAAATTTATTGGTTTTTTAGGCTTATTAAGCCAGTTCTGTCACTAACTGCCGAATACGTTTTTCTATTTCTGTTAATGCGATGGTGGCGGGGGTAATGTCAACATCGTGAACCAGCCAATATTCTACTACTGCCTCCCACTGAGGATAGCGCTCACGCATCAGGGGGCGATGTTCTGACTCATCCAGGGCGATCGCGCGAGCGGCGGTGGCGAAATCCGCATCACTGGCTGACATGGGAAAGCGTTCGTTTTCGGGTATTTTAATCCCTAATAACTCTAATTGTGCGAGCGCATAAGGAGAAATTGGCCCAACATTATTAACTCCCCGTTCTAAGGCCAAAGCGCGAGAATCGGCTTGCCAATCCAATCCAGCTTTAACGGCTAAATGATTAAACAAATGTTCCGCAAAGCGACTACGATAATAATTGCCGGTACAAAGAAACAGTAATTTTTGCATAAAAACAGAACAAAACCTAGAGATAAACGATAGAAAAACCAGTCGCCTTAAGCGTATTTTATTTGAATAAAGTACAGATTTTTCTGTATTTTTACGCGTAAATGACAGTTTTTTTGTACCTCATAACTCTGACAAGTGCGATATGACAAGTGCGATATAATTTGAGCCAGCTAATCGGGCAGAAAATGATTAACTTATGACCAATACATCCACAACTGATGAACAACGGCCAATCTCCATAGACCGAGAAACTATCCAACAAAAAATTTACCATGCCCTGCGACCCGGACAACGGCAGATGGCGGATTGGACAGGGGGCGCTTTGGCCGTATCTGCGGTGCCAGGGGCAGGCAAATCAAAAGGAATGGCTGATGCAGCAGCTTTGGCGATCGCCCACCATCAACTCCACCAGCGAAATTATCTAATCGTCGTCACCCTTACCCGTTCTGCTGCCGCCAATTTAAAAGTCAAAATCCAGCAAACTTTGCAAGAGTTACGCCTGCCGCAAATGGGATTTTTTAGTTATACCTTGCATGGTTTAGCCCTAAATATTGCCAGTCGTCATCCCGAATTATCTGGCCTCAATTTAGAAAATTCTACCTTAATCACACCCAACAAAAGTCACCGATTACTTAGAACTGCGGTAGAACGCTGGTTAATTGCCCATCCCCGACAATATCAAAAATTACTCCAAGGACAACAATTTGACGGAGAAGAAACCGAACGGTTACGGCGCCAGTCCGTGTTGCGGACGGAAGTATTGCCGGAATTAGCTTATACCGTGATTCGCGAAGCCAAGTCATCTGGGTTACGACCCGCCGATCTGCGGCAACTCGCGGCGGCAATTCCGGGAGATTATTATGAAATCCTCTCAATTGCCGCCGGACTCTATGAAGAATACGATGCCCTGCTGCGATCGCTTGACCTAATTGGCTATGAAGACATGATTCTCGCCGCCAAACGAGTCCTGGAAAACGACGCCGCCCGCCGAATTTGGCAACAGCAAGTCTTTGCCGTCTTTGAAGACGAAGCCCAAGACTCCACGCCTTTGCAAACGGAACTCCTAGAAATTCTGGCCAGCGATTGCGACTGCCCGGAAAATCCCCCCAACTTAATCCGAGTCGGAGATTCAAACCAAGCCATTAACAGCACCTTCACCCCTGCGGATCCGATCTATTTTCGGCGCTTTTGCTCAGAATGTGAAGCCCAAGGAAAGTTAGCCAAAATGGATCAAGCCGGTCGCAGCACCAAGAAAATTATCGACTGTGCCAACTTTATGCTGGAATGGGTGAATCAATATTGCGCTGAAAAGTCTGCCCAAAACCAATCAGCCACAGAAATTCCCTTTAGTCCTCTGGAAATCAAACCTGTGGCAGCGGACGATCCGCAACCGGACGCCAACCCAGCCCCAACGGGTGGGGGAGTGGAAATTTACACCCCGGAAGATATTTATCAAACCATTGAATTAATCGGTCAACGGATCATCTCCTTATTTTCCCAGGCTAGAGATAAGTCGGCGGCGATATTAGTCCGGGAAAACCGCCAGGGAGATTTTATTGCCAAAGTGCTGAGAAATCCAAAAACTTATGGCACATTAGGCATTAATGTAGATTTGGCCAAACATGATATAGAAATTTATGAAGTGGCAGAAGGCGATCGCCTCTCTCATATCCCCGTAGAAATCCTGGCATTACTCAAATTTGTTCAACGACCCCATTCTCCTGACTACCTCAAAAATGCCTTACGGGTCTTAGTAAACCGGCGGATCATCCCCACCCAAGACATCAACACCCTCGCCAGCAGTCCCGAACAATTCCTTTATCCCGGACCGCTGACTCCTCCACAAACCCCCAGAGTGCGACAAGTCCGCCAGTTTTGTCTCAACCTGCTACAAGCCAAAACCGAACTGCCCTCCTATCAGCTAATTTCATTTTTAGCCTTAGAGTTGGGATATAATCAGGCCGAACTCGCCACCGCTGACAAATTAGCCGAACGAGTCACCAAACAAACTTATCAAGACAACTCCCTATCCGCCCAGATCGAAGTTCTCAACGATATTGTCAACGAAGAAAACTTTGAGGCGGTGGATCCTTTGCCAGAGGGAGGTGAATCTCCATATACCAAAAAAGGCAGACTAACCATCATTACCATGCACAAAGCCAAAGGTCTTGACTGGGACTATGTATTTCTGCCTTTTTTACATGAAAATATTATTCCTGGTGGTTTGCGCGTGCTACCCCAGAAAAAATTTCTCGGTGATTTTTCCTTAGCTGAGGTCGCCAGGGCGCAAATTCGGGCGCAATTACACGGCGTTCCGGTTCCTGATGTGATGGATGCCTGGAAACAAGCGGAAAACCTCAAAGTTAGTGAAGAATTTCGCTTACTCTATGTGGCCATGACCAGAGCCAAGCGATTATTGTGGATGTCAGCGGCAGTCAATGCCCCCTTTACTTGGAGTAAACCCGAAAGACTATGCCCGCAAAAACCTTGTCCGGTTATCCCCGCTCTTTGTGAAATCCTGGGTTACGGCGCTCAAACAACAAAACGATCGCCGGGCTGTTGATTTGCCGCATGTCCATCAGCGATCGCAATTGGCGATCCTCTTGTTAAATAAGTGACAAGCATCGTATAATTATCGATTGTGCCGAATTAATCAACTAAAACAAGTTCATGCCTAAACTCAAAACCCGCAAATCTGCGGCCAAGCGCTTTAGAGCAACTGGCAGTGGTAAGATTATGCGTCGCAAAGCTTTCAAAAGCCACTTACTCGAACACAAACCCACCAAACGTAAAAGTCGTCTTTCTAAGGCCGTCGTCGTCAACAAGCGCGATGAAGAAAACGTGCGTTTGATGTTGCCTTATTTGTAAAAAAATCATGGTTGAGGATGGTGAACCGTCAACCATTAACGATCAGCCATTAACGGTCAACCATTAACGGTCAACCATTAACGGTCAGCCATTAACCGTCAACCATTAACGGTTAACTGTTAAGCGCTAACTGTGGGAATAACTACTAACACACTAAAGAAAAACAATGACTAGAGTAAAACGCGGTAATGTCGCTCGCAAACGCCGCAACAAAATTCTTAAACTGGCTAAAGGATTTCGGGGTTCTCACTCGAAATTGTTCCGCACGGCTAATCAGCAGGTGATGAAGGCTCTTCGGAGTGCTTATCGCGATCGCCGCAAACGGAAACGGGATTTTCGCCGCCTTTGGATTGCTCGGATCAATGCCGCATCCAGACAAAATGGCATGAGCTACAGCCAACTGATTGGCAACATGAAAAAAGCCAATATTCAAATCAATCGCAAGATGTTAGCTAACCTGGCTGTCTTGGATCCCGAAACTTTTGCCAAAGTGGTTGAACTAGCCAGTCAAGGTCGCGCTTAGGAATCCCTGGTCGGGAGAGTGTTTGTGAAAAAAACATGGCATCCAACGTCAAAGCATCCAACGTCAGAATCAGAAGATTTCGACCCTAATGAGCAATTTTAGATTTTGGCACTTAGATTTTACCGGGAATTTTTCCGCGCCAATCGCAAATTTTCTGAAATCTAAAATCACTCAGTTTTTTGGCTTGGGACTCTGTTTGACCCTAGTCGGGTCGCAAATTTTGCTCGGATCGCTCGGGTTTCCATTACCAGGGGATGCAGCCCAGTGGCCGGAAATATTAGAGCGTGGAACTCTGATTGTGGCGGTCAAAGATAATTTAAGACCTCTGGGTTTTCGCACCCCTGATGGCACCTTACAAGGGTTAGAAATTGATTTAGCTCGTCGGTTGGCAGCAGACCTTTTGGGTGACGCCAATGCAGTGAAATTAGAGCCAGTATCTAATGTGGATCGGCTACCAATGGTTTTTAACCATCAAGTCGATGTGGCGATCGCCTCTGTGACAGCAAACCGGGTCCGTTCTCGGTTGGTCGATTTTAGTCTTCCTTATTATCTAGATGGAACGGCTTTAGTCAGTAAGACCAGATTTCCCGATCTGCGTCACGGAGTCGCCACAGGTGCCGGTCAAAAAATTGCTGTCCTCAAGGGTTCCAGCACGATCGCGATCGTGCGCTATCACCTTCCTGCCGCACAACTGGTTGGAGTTGATTCTTATCAAGAAGCCTACTCCCTCTTAGAAGCCGGTGAAGCCAATGCGTTTGCTGGAGATGCCAGCACGCTGGCGGGTTGGGTGCAGGAATATCCAGCATATTCTTTGCAGACGGTGCAACTGGGAACCCAACCCCTCGCCGTGGTGATGCCCAAAGGACAACAATACGCCGAGTTGCGGGCAAAAGTGAATCTGGCGATCGCGGCACTTCAAGCCGAAGGCTGGCTGCGGGAACGCGCAAAATATTGGGGTTTACCTCTGCCGCCTCCAATAATTGATAACTGATAATTGATAGTTAATAGTTAATAAATAATAATTATTAATTGATAATTAGTCGATTTAATTGTCAATTGTCAATTATCAATTGTTAATTTTTCTCCTCCGTCCCTCCGCCCCGAAAGCCCCTCCGCCCCCCCGCTCCGTCCGCACAAGACGCTCCGAAAGCCCAGCCCCGGTGTCAAAAACCCGATATTGCACAAATACCGTTAAATATATTGGATATTGGCAAAGTTATGGATAACTTTTTAGGGATTCTCTACCTCTCAGTTTTGCTAGGATTTCTGGCCGTTGTTGCCGGATTTGTGATCCGGCAAATCGTTAAAACCCGCCGGGTAGAAAATCAACTATCTAAATTACAAAAAAAAATCAATAGCGAAAAAGGGAGCCCCCAAGATTATTATGAACTGGGCAGCATTTATTTACATAAAAAACTCTATTCTCAATCGATCCAAATGTTTCAAAAAGCCTTAAAATTTAAGGATTTAGAAGATGAAAATTTAGCCTTAATTTACAACGCCTTGGGCTTTAGTTATGCTGCTTTGGAACAGTATGATTTGGCGATTCGGCAATATAAACAAGCGTTAAAGTATCAAGCCGACTATGTAGTGGCTTGGAATAACCTAGGTTATTCTTATGAACGCAAAAGTTTAACGGTTCAAGCGTTAGAAGCTTATGAAAATGCTCTGAAATATGAGCCGAATAATGAAACCGCTAAAACCCGTAGCAATTCCCTGCGTAAGCGGGTTGCTCCTTCTGCTTAGTTTAAAGCAATTTTAGCTGTTAATAACTTTAGCTTAAATAAATTTTTTAATAAGAAGGGAACAGGTGATTAACACTTGTTTCTTTTTTTGTTGAGCCAAATGATAATTAAATCTGATGAAATTAGATACTTTCTTTTATGCTTATGAGTTACTAATTTTTTCGACGAATCTTCGGGACGATTGGCTTTCTCTCTTCTACGAGAGAACCGGATTTGGTATAATAGATGCTCATCTAGAAAAATCTATAAAAATATAGAAAAATCTAGGTTTCATCGCCTATTTATGGGCTGTTAGTGAGCAATACCAACGTAAATTATCAGACTGATTACGACATTTTATGGAACCATAAAAGTAGCAAATTTGTCGGATATAGAATTAATGAACTCAGCAGGTTAAGCAAATTTTAAATTGCTGAACCACGCTCGTAAGTCCGAAAAATTATGGATGGCATCTGAAAAATTACGGATGACATTGGGAAATTTTTCCGGTATTGTAAAGATATGTAAAAATTTTCAGCCAGAAGGACTTTAAGTTATGAAAGTTTATCCCGCCTTTGACTCGCCGAGACAAAAGTGGAGTAGTCAACAAGCTTATGGCTATAAGTTTACGATGACGGTGTTTTGTGACTTCGACGGCCCGATTGTTGATGTCTCCCAAAGATATTACAGCACTTATCGGCAAGGATTAAAGACTATTGAAGCGATCGCACAATCTCAGGGCGATCGCTTAGACTTAGTTTACCTGAGTCAAAGGCAATTCTGGGAAATGAAGCGCGATCGCATAGCCGATCGGGAAATTGCCAGTCAATCTGGTTTACCGGAACAATACATTCCCGTATTTTTACGGCAAGTCCAAGAAATTGTCAATCAGCCGAACTTATTAGAGCAAGATACCCTTCAGCCCGGTGTCAGATGGGCACTGTCTCTGCTGCATAGTCGCGGAGCAAAGCTAGTGCTGGTGACATTGCGCCATCAGTCACAAGTAAAAGAAATTTTGCAAAATACTGGATTAGCTAAATTATTTGCGGATATTTACGGCACACGCGCTCGCCATGCAGCCTATCAAAACTACGCCCAACTCAAGACTGACCTACTAAGAGAAGCGGTAGCCAAATATAGTCAGTCTGACCTTTCTCGCTGCTGGATGGTGGGAGATACGGAAGCGGATATTCTGGCGGGTCAAGCGCTCAAAATTCCCACCATTGGTCTAACCTGCGGCATTCGGAGTGCCTGGTATTTGCAGCAATTTCACCCGGACAAAATTCAAGCGGATTTACTCAGCGCAGTGCAATCGATGATTGGCTGTCCAGAGCTAGTCTCCGCGTAATATTAATCATTCCGGTGAATCATTCCGGTTAGTTCTTCGGGTTGATTAACTTCCACCAATGACTCAGGGGTAAATAAAGTGCTGGAGCCCAAAGACTACTTACAATCGCTGAAGCCAGAGCAATTCGTTGATAATCGATCCAGACATCATCCAAGGAGCGATGACCCATAATGCCAAATTGTAAAGCCAGCACCGTTTCCGCAACAATGGCCATACCGAAAACCACCAGAGCCACGGAGACCAAATCATCTATAATCAAGCGCTGTTTTTGTAAATAACTACTGAGCAATCCCACCAATCCTAAACTCAGGGCATGAGTCGGCCAAGGTGCAGTCATCGCATCTTGTAGTAAACCCAGAATGATCCCCATAAAACAACTCTGGGTAGGGGTGCGCTGAATACTCCAAGTCACCAGCCAAATCAACAGCCAATCAGGAGCAATATGCAACAGTTCCATTCCGGGCAAACGAGTGGGCAGCAACAATAAACACAACAACACCGAGGCAATAGTCACCCCTGTGTTTAGCATCATTCGTTGGTCTGCGGGCAAATAAGACACCCGATCCAGCCATGAATTTTTTAATGACCTCTTCATTGGATCTCCTCTGGGGTGGCAGGGGTATTATTGGCCGAATCTGGAGATTTCTGCACCGATGGGGAAACCACCACCCACTCTAGGGCATTCATGGGTGCCGATAAATTAATCACCGCTTCTGGGGCTGGACTGGCATTTAATTTCACCGATTCTACAACCCCCACTGGTAAACCCAGGGGAAATAGTTGACTCAGAGAAGAGGTAGAAATTATATCTCCTGGTTTCACATCGGGTAATTTATCAAAAAATTCCATCACCGCCTTGGAGCCATTCGCTCCGCGCATCAACCCCAGATTTCGACTCCGTGTGACGGCCACACCCATCTTCAGAGTAGGATCGCTAATCAACATAACCTGACTGCTATTCGGGGTAACGCTGTGAATTAATCCCACCACCACACCGGGTTCAGTGGTGACCACATCGTTTTTGCGAATGCCATGATTGCTACCACGACCTAATGTCAACTGTTGCCACCAGTGATCCGCACTCCGACCAATCACCGGGGCAACAATTGCGTTTTTCGCGTCTTGGGAAACATAACCCAGTAACTTTTGTAGCTTGCTGTTTTCTTGTTCTAAAACGGCGACTCTTTGCTCTAATTGCATAATGTGGGCATTTGTTAGCTGCGATCGCTCCGTTTCATTGAGTTGAAACGGACGAGACAGCCATTCATAAACTTGATAAACGGGGCTGGCCTCGGTATAGCGAATGAACAACGCAATACCAAGAGCAACACTAACCCAAACCAATTGGGAGCTATATCGACCCCACCAGCGACGTATTGTGTACATTTAAACTCTTTAAAGGCTTATATTGCAGTTTTGATGCCAGGAAATTTGATTTAATCAATGACGCAATGATGAATCGGTTGACTTTCATTCTTCTAGTGGCCTAAATAGCACTGGAGCGAGCACTAAAGACTCGTCCGAGTTCTTGGAAATTTTCCAACACCCGACCGGCGCCTAACACCACACAGCTTAGGGGATCGGCGGCTACATGAGTAACAATACCCGTTTCATGGCTAATTAAAGTATCCAGTCCTTTTAATAAAGCACCGCCTCCCGCCAACATAATGCCGCGATCGATAATATCCGACGCCAGTTCAGGAGGAGTTCGTTCTAACGTCCGCTTGACTGCTTCCACAATCACCACCAGGGGTTCTGCCATACTTTCCCGAATTTCTGGACCTTTAATAGTGACAGTGCGCGGTAAACCCGACAACAAGTGCAGCCCTCGGACTTCCATCATCGCATCATCATCATCATCGGTGGGATAGGCCGAGGCCAACTGAATCTTAATATCTTCAGCGGTGCGCTCTCCAATCACCAAGTTATGCACCTTTTTCATATATTGAATAATAGCTTCGGTCAGTTCATCTCCAGCAATACGCACTGATTCACTCAGAACCGTTCCTTGCAAACTCAGAACTGCCACTTCCGTGGTACCACCACCAATGTCAACAATCATATTACCCGTGGGATCCGCAACGGGTAAACCAGCCCCGATCGCCGCCGCCACAGGTTCATCAATCAGAAAAACTTCCTTAGCCCCGGAGTGAATTGCTGCGTCCATCACTGCCCGACGCTCAACTCCCGTAACGCCACTGGGAATGCCAATCACAATCCGAGGACGCCCGACGGCACCGCCTTCACTGACTCGCTTGATAAAATATGTCAGCATCAGTTCAGCCATATCAAAGTCAGCAATTACGCCATCGCGTAAGGGTCTTAAGGCGACGACGTTTTCCGGTGTCCGACCCAGCATTTTTTTGGCATCCTCCCCAACGGATAATGGCTCCTTCGTTAGCTTGTCGATCGCGACTACGGAAGGTTCTTGGAGCACAATCCCCTTACCGGACACATAGACTAATGTATTTGCTGTTCCCAGGTCGATGCCCATGTCCCTGGATAAGGAAAAGCGATTGAAAAAACCCACTCTCTTCTACGCCCCCATTTAAATTATGCTTGTGCGAGTATAATGTAACAAAAATTTAACTGAGGTGGATTCTATTACGTTTTTTATTCTGAGTCTAGTCAGACAGAGTAATTTTTTGGCCTCAGTGTTTTGCTGTTTGCCAGTATAATCCCAAGAACAGCCAATCTGATCCGGAAGCTAATATATGAGTTTAAACATTGTCACCCTGGTAGGCCGTGCGGGGAGAGACCCCGAAGTAAAATATTTTGAGTCTGGTAGTGTTAAATGTACTTTCACCCTAGCGGTGAATCGCCCAACTCGCAACAGTGATGAACCGGATTGGTTTAATTTGGAAATTTGGGGCAAAACCGCAGAAGTTGCCGGTAATTATGTCCGCAAAGGCAGTTTAATTGGAGTTCAAGGTTCATTAAAATTTGAATATTGGCAAGATCGGACATCAGGAGTCCCTCGTTCCAAACCAGTGATTGCTGTAGAGCGGCTGGAGCTTCTCGGTTCCAAGCAAGATACCGAGCAAGCTAGAGGTGATTTGAGCGATCAATACGATAGTGATGGTTTCTAGCCTCAGCCTTGTGGGATATTGTGTCATATTTGCCTGGGTCAAGCAGGAGTTATCTTAAAACCCAACCATGATTTTCTCAGTTTTCCTGGGAACCTTCGGCAAATTACCGGTTTCCGAGCGATTAAACCAACGTTCATTGAGTCATTATTAAAAAAACCAAACACACAAAAATGATGAAAATCTCTTCTGTTGCACTTGTTATTGGGTACTTGACCTGCTTTTCCTTACTTACCAATCCCCTCAAAAATCCAGCCCGGGCAGAGCAGATTACCGAAAATCAGCCGTTAATTCTCGCCCAAAACGTTAATCACCAGAAAAATGCCACAAAAGTCACTGGGGCAAATGGTCAGTATGTCGCCCAAATCGCGATCAATGCTTCATCCGACCAAGTTTGGCGGGTGTTGACGGATTACAATAACTTTAATCGATTCATTCCCAACGTGATTTCTAGTCGATTGATTTCAGCTGATGGAAATGTCAAAATTATTGAACAAATTTCTGAACGGACATTATTTGGCATGCCGATCCAAACGCGGCTCCGGACACAAAATCGCGAAATTTACCCACAACAAATTAATTTTAACTTAATTAGTGGGGATTTGGCTAAGTTACAAGGTTACTGGAAAATTGAACCTATTGCCAGTGGTAATGGTAGTGCCAATCAAGTCTTATTGACCTACCGAGTAGAAGCTCAACCCCCATCCGGGGTTCCCGCTGCATTTTTCTATGATATTTTTAAGAATTCTTTAGAACCCATCATGAATGCAATTCGGCAAGCCGCAGAAAATTAAGTTATATTATTTACAAAACATTCATCCAACAGCCCATAACATTGGTAGGTTGGGCAACTGGGAAGAGAGAAGAGAGAATAGAGAAGAGAGAATAGAGAAGAGAGAATAGAGAAGAGAGAATAGAGAGTAGGGATTTTCCTATTTCCTCTTTTCTATTTCCTCTTCCCTTCCCATTTTTTTAGTGGATATGCTTAATGATTAGCTATTCTGTGGTTCAGGAATGGAAATGTCAATTGAAGTCACAGCGCTTGAGGGATTTAGTATAGACAAGGGGGGTTGAATGTCTGCTTCATTGCCCACCACTAAGGTGACAATTTTATCCGGCTGTAGATATTTTTCTGCCACTCTTTGGACATCTTCAATGGTCGTAGCTTCAACTCCTTTTTGATACTGAAAGATGAAATCTAGGGGGTAGTTGTAATATTCATACCGCATTAAACGCGATAAGGTTTGACCGGGAGATTGGAAGTTAAATACGAAAGAGTTCAAGGTGGAATCTTTGGCGTAGTTTAACTCAGCTTCGCTAATGGGTTCGCGACGAATTTGGGCGATTTCGCTAAGTATAGCTTGAATTAAGGGAACCGTCGTTTCAGAACGGGTTTGACCACCAGCTAAGAAAATCCCCGGATAGTCAAAGCGAGGACTCCAATAAGCATAGACAGAATAGGCTAGGCCTTTTTCCGATCTGACTTTGTTAAACATTCGTCCCCCAAAGCCATTAAGTACCCCATTCAGTACGGATAAAGCCGTGTGGTCAGGATTATTTAGTTGACCGCCTAAATGTCCCATTTGCACATAACTTTGAGTTAGCTGAGGTTGATTGATAAAAAATACGCCACCCGGTTTGGCTGGGTTGGCTAGTACGGGCGGTGACTGATTGATGGCCGCAATATTACGCTGAGGTTTCCAGTTGCCTAGTTGCTTTTGAATGAGCGATCGCATCTCTTGGGCATTAAAGTCTCCCACAATCCCTAAAATGATATTATTGGGATGAAAATAAGCCTCGTAAAATTTGACTAAATCTTGACGGGAAATATTATCTAGATGCTGATATTCCATGCTGCGAGCGTAAGGGCTTTCTTTGCCATAAATCAATTTTTGAAATTCTCGCCCAGCAATCTGATTTGGCTCGTCATTCCGGCGAGAAATCGCCCCTCGGCGTTGGTTTTTGGCTAAGTCAATTTTATCCTGGGGAAAAATCGGTTCTCGGAGGACTTCAACAAATAAGCCAAATACTTCTGGCAAGTCTTCAGTTAAGCTGCTGAAACTGACACTGCCGATATCCGTATCCACAGAGCTTTCTACCGCAGCAGCCCGCAGTTCTAGCAAATCATTGAGTTGATCGGCGGGATGACTTTTGGTGCCACCGGAACGCATCACTTCGCCCATAATACTCGCCAGTCCGACTTGATCGCCGGGTTCTAAGCGCTCGCCCGTTTTAATAAATGCTTGACCTCTGACTAAAGGCAACTCGTGATCTTCCATTAAAAACACCGTTAACCCATTATTAAGTTGATAGCGGGTGTACTCAGGAATTTTAATTTCTGGTAACGGTGGCAATTTTAAATCTGTATAATGTTTGGCTTGCTCTGCTTTTACCGGGGATAAAAATAAGAATAAGACCGTAAAAGCGAGCGCGAAAATTAGAACAAAATACCGTGGCGTTTTTATCATTTTTGCGGTGGCATTGAGCATAGATTTCCCAAATTGATGATGAGGATTAAAAAAATTACTTGTTGGTTGTTCTTTGTTGTTGGTTCTTTGTTGGGTAGGGATTCTTTCTTTGTTGTTGCTTCTTTGTTGTTTGTTGTTTGGGAAGTACATGAATCATCAATCAACCAACAACCAACAACCAACAACCAACAACCAACAACCAACAACCAACTTTTATTGAGTAGGGAGTAACCGACCAGTGGTGCGATTTTCTGGGACAAAGGTGGCTTGAGCAACGCGGCGGACTTCTGCTGGGGTGACAGATTCAATACTTTCCAGTTGTTTGAATAGAAGATCGGAAGATCCAGTTTTGACTTGATATTCCGCCAGCAAACTTGCCATCCCAGAATTGGAATCGAGCGAGCGCAACAAATCAGCCCTCGCCTTAGTTTTTGCCCGTTCTAGTTCTAAGTCTGAAACGGGTTCACTGACTAAGCGTTCAATTTCTTGATGCAATGCTTTGGCGACTTCTTCCACAGTATGACCCGGTGCAGTCAGGGCATAAAATAGCATCAAGTTGGGATACTTATTCCCCGGAAAGCCACTAAAACCTTGAGCATTCAAAGCTAATTGTTTTTCTTGGATCAAAGATTTGTACAACCGGGAAGTCCGACCATCGCTGAGAATACTGGCCATCATGTCATAAACCGCATTATCCGGATCGTTAATCGCCGGTCGATGATATCCTTCCAGATACCAAGGCTGAGTGGGTAAGCGCAAAGTCACCTCGCGGGGTTGGGTTTGCGGTGGCTCAACTTCTTCCACTTGGGGAGGATTGGGTTTCGCGGGATAACGACCAAAATAAATCTTCGCCAAGCGCTTGACTTCGGCAGGGTCAACATCTCCCACGATCGCGATCGTCATATTATTGGGAGTGTAATAAGTCTCGAAAAAGTCGCGGACATCAGCCCTAGTCAGATTTCTGAGGTCTTCCGGATACCCAATCACCGGGTTGCGATAGGGATGGACTTTAAATGCTTCGGCCAAAAATGCTTCCACCATTTGACCAATGGGAGAATTATCCGTCCGCAGACGCCGTTCTTCCAAGATAACTTGCTTTTCTTGATAAAATTCCCGAAATACTGGCTCCAGGAAGCGCTCAGACTCCAAAGACATCCACAGTTCTAATTTATTCGCCGGGAAACTATAAAAATAACGGGTAGCATCGGCAGAAGTTGTGGCATTGAGTCCCACGCCACCGGACTGCTGGACGATTTGACCAAACTGATTTTGGATGACATATTGATTCGCTTCCCTTTCCACCTGGGCAAATTCTGCTTTTAATTGCTCAACTTCTTCGGGACGATTCGCTTTTTCAGCGGCTTTGATACGATCGCTAATCTCATCCAGCTTGTTTAGCAGTTCTTTTTCATTCTCATAGTTCGTTGTCCCAATTTTAGTGGTGCCTTTAAACGCCAGATGTTCCAGAAAGTGAGCCACTCCGGTTTTGCCCACAGGTTCATTGACCCCACCAACATCGGCGTATGTGATAAAAGAGACGACCGGAGCTTGATGTCGTTCTAATACAATAAACTTAAGTCCATTGTCTAAACGAAATTCGGTGACTTTTTCCACTACCCGGTCTATGTAGGGCTGAATTGATGATGTTGGTTTGGACTGAGAAGCACTTAGGGTGGGATTAGTGTTTGAATTAACTCGCAATTCTGTTCTGGCAGCCGCCGTCTGCGCGGGAATTCCCCACCCCAAAAGTACGAGCGCCAGAAATATCCCGATCAATGACATCTGGCCACGGGGAAGCCACCCAGAAACATGATTTCTGGACTGGTCAGAAATGCTGGATTTGTTCGGGTGATTTACCAAATTAAGCCTTAATTTTGGCCAAGGGATTTTTTTAATCAGAGTCATAAGATGTTGGCGGATCTGGAGAAAATTTATTTCAGGTGTTTTGGCGCAACGGAGATCGATCCGCGATTCGCGGATCCAGAGCCGGGAATTGCGCCCAAGACAATCTTAACAATCTGTTAAAGTTTGTCCTTTTTCTGGGTGATTCGTTAGACAATCAATTACAAAGGATGCTTAATCCCATCATTATTATCTATTTAAATTATCCCAGTGATGTCCCAGTGATGAATCAAACTACTTCAAGCACAGAGTCTCAAACCCGGAACAAAATTCTGCAAGCCAGCCAAAAATTATTTGCCCATAAAGGCTACAATGGCACCACCACTAGGGATCTGGCTCACGAGGCAGGGGTGGCAGAAGGGACTATTTTCCGACATTTTCCCCATAAAAAAGCAATTTTGGTGGAGTTAGCCACTCAGGGGTGGATCGAAATTCTCACGGACTTATTAACCGAATTAAGTGAAATGGGCAGTTACAAAGCGGTGGGTCAGGTGATGCGGCGCCGGATGTTGAATTTGCATAAAAATAGTGATTTGATGCGGGTTTGTTTTCTCGAAGCACAGTTTCATCCCGAATTACGCGATCGCATCCAAAGTGAAGTGATTGCCAAAATGACTGATGTGGCCGAAGCTTTCTTTCAGGATGCAATGGACAAAGGCATTTATCGACAGATGAACCCCAAATTTGTGGCTCAGGTGTTTTTGGGGATGTTTGCGATCGCTGGTTTTAGCTACAACACCATCTTGGCCGAAGGTGCCTCACCACTAGCGCAGAAAGAAATGGCCGAAGGACTGGCCGACATTTTCCTCAATGGGGTTTTAGCTAGAGACGAACCAAGAGAGGAACCAAGAAACCGGGTTTCTTAAAGAAACTTGGTTTTTGAGCATAGTAACTTCGCCTCTTGTACCCATTTAGCCACCTGATCTGGTGTGGGACAGAGATCCTTCCGCTGCATCATCGCTACTTGTAACCGTAAAATCTGTTGGTGAATTTTATACACCGGCATTTGAGCCAGTAACTTTACTGACCCCACCCCGGCATGAAGCAACAGTCCACTATATTCACAGCCGACGCTGGGAATACCGGCTAACTCCGCCAAGGCGACCCATTTGTTGACATACTGAATATGGATGCCTAAGTGATGCGCCAGAGCTAATTTACGCTCAGGGGTGTTGGCATTTTTCAGCAGTGAACCCGTGGTCGTAATACCTTGCTGTTTTAATTCAGCTTGATAGCGATCGCTTAATCCAGGTAATTGAGAAATCGGCCAACTTCGCAGTTTCATATCACAGTTTTTTAGCTTTTTTTAGAGCTTTCCATCCTAGCATATTGATTCCAGGAATTTGTTTAATTATGACCCGCCCGACAGAAATCGTTGAAACCTTAAAAAATCGCCGCCAAAAACTAGCCCAACTAATATCATTTCCGGTGATTCTCTGGTCAGGAAAGCCATCATCCCGAAATTTTCCCCATAATACCTTTCCCTTTCGTCCTAGCAGTCATTTTCTTTATTTCGCCGGATTGCCCGTTGAAGATGCCGCCATTCGTTTAGAGTCCGGGAAACTAGAACTGTTTATGGATGACCCCAACCCAGAAAGTACCCTCTGGCATGGAGTTATGCCCACCAGAGCCCAAATTGCCGAAGCTATTGGCGCTGATGCCGCTTTTCCCAAGCACGATTTAGCGTCACGGGCGACTGGGGCGGCAACAATTATGGTGCAAGATAGCGCTACTCGTGCGGAACAGTATATGGTTCGCAATATGGTTCGCAATTCTATTCAACAATCGGAAGATCGCCATGAAGATCGCTATAAAGAGATAGATTTAGAATTAGCCCGGGCGATCGCCACCGTCCGTCTGACTCACGACCAAGTAGCCCTATCCCAGTTAATGTCTGCTGCTGCTTGTACCATGCAAGCCCATTTAGCCGGAATGATGGCGACACCGCGAGCAAAAACCGAGGCAATGGTGCGGGCAGCAATGGAAGGAGTTTTGATTGCCAATAATATGCAATGCGCTTACAACAGCATTGTTACGGTGCATGGGGAAGTTTTGCATAATCAGGTCTATCACCACCCCCTACAACCGGGCGATTTATTGTTAGTTGATTTAGGTGCGGAAACTGCTTCCGGTTGGGCCGCTGATGTGACCCGAACTTGGCCAGTTTCTGGGAAATTTTCCCCCACCCAACGAGATATATATGATATCGTCTTGGCTGCCCATGATGCTTGTATTGCCTACGCCCGTCCTGGGGTGGAGTATCAGGATATTCATTTATTAGCCTGCCGGGTGATTGCGGAAGGTTTGGTCAATTTAGGTATCTTAAAAGGGCAGCCAGAAGATTTGGTAGAAATGGACGCCCATGCCCTATTTTTCCCGCACGGCATCGGGCATTTACTAGGGTTGGACGTCCATGATATGGAAGATTTAGGCGATATTGCTGGGTATGAAGCCGGACGGGTGAGGAGCGATCGCTTTGGCTTATGTTTTTTGCGACTCCACCGACCTTTGCGATCGGGAATGTTGGTCACGATTGAACCTGGATTTTATCAAGTTCCGGCTATTTTGAATCACCCAGAAAATCGCAGTAAATACAAGGATATGGTCAACTGGGATTATTTAAGCAAATTTACTGATGTCCGAGGGATTCGCATCGAAGATGATGTTTTAATCACCGAAGGACGACCAGAAATCCTAACCGCAGAGTTACCCGCAACTCCCAATATGATTGAGCAAATTATTCAAGGTTAACTATACGGCGATCCCCATTTCTGAGGGCGAAGAAATCGCCGGGTCGAAAATTCATAACACATATCGCGGATTTGGCACGCAGCCACGTTTTTCACAGTTGGGATCGTCCTTACTGTCTTCAGAGTCTTTTTGCTTGGCTGGTCTCGCTTCTGCGAGCGAAAGGCTCTGGATTTTCTCCCCCTTTTGCTCCAGATTACAATTGGTGCTCATTAGACGTTCAATGCCAGTGCCTAAACCCATCACCAGTAAGAGAGATAAGCACCCACAAGGAGGCATTAACTTGAAAATTTTTTGTCTTGCTAACATTGTTTTTTTCCTTGAACCCTGAGTATGTAAGCGTAAAAAATTCGTAGATGCCCGTAATATCACGGTATCTTCATTGAAACATAAAGTTTCCGTGAATTCAACACCGAATGTTTATATAGCAAATCGGCGTTCGATTCCCCTGTAGGGTGCAATCCCTTACGGTGGTAATCCGAGAAAACTCGGAGGCGAGCAGTTCGGGATTTGCTTTCTTGATTATTTTTAACATTTTTTTAATATTTTTGCGAAATCTAGGCAAAATCTTGTGTTTAGAGGCGATCGCTCTCTGAACTGCGGCTGTTATTACTGAGTGATTTAATCTGCTGGCGGTGGATTTGTAATTTTTGCCTCTAAATTTATCCGCAAAAATACAGATTACTTAAGTATATCTTTCTGAGTAAATCAAGATTTCAATTACTTAAGCGGGATGATATTTCATAAAATTTTAGATTTTCTTAAAGTTTTAATCCAATTTATCGTTAATTTTCTTCGCCATCCGGCTGCCGTCATTGGGTGCAGAGGAGCGGAGGAGCAGGGATGCAGGGGAAAACAATTAACAATTAACAATTGATAATTGAAAATTAATTATTGTCGGCTATTAGTTATTAGTTATAAATTATAAATTAACAGTTATCACTTATCAATTATCAACTATTCCCATCTTCAAAAATTGCGCCGCGAGCTAAACAATCCCGCTTGATTGCCTCCGATAAGCCGATAGTGTCTCGAAATCGGGCATCTTTTAAGGTGGTTTCATTCAAAATTACCCGACTTAAATCCGTATTGTGGAGCAAAGCGCCGGTTAAGTTCGCGCCGGTTAAATCCGCATTAGTTAAGTTAGCGCCGGTTAAATTGGCTCTGGTTAGTTTAGCCCCGAATAGATAAGCACTGGTTAAATTAGCATAGGGCAAATTGGCATCAGTGAGATTTGCTCCATTGAGATTTGTGCGTAAATCTGCTCCGGTTAAATCCGCGCCTTTGAGATTAGCCTCAGACAAATTAGTATTAATCATTTGAGCATATCGTAAGCAAGCTTGGCGCAAATTGGCTCGGCGCAAATTGGCTAATTCTAAATAAGCATGACTCAGGTTTACTTCACTTAAATCCGCCTGACCTAAATCAGCATAATGTAAATCCAGATTACTGAGGTCAGAACCGGCAAAATCTTCCCTGGGGTTAATGCCTAAACTTTTGGCCAAGGCAATAAAATTATCAGTGTTAGACTCTAAAAACAATTCTCTTGCCAGGGAAACCAGTTGTAGCTGATATTCTCTGGCTTTTTGCTGGTTTCCCATCGATTTGTAGGCTAATTTTAAGCTGGCGAGATTTTTCCCTTGAGAAGTTTTGTCTTGCATTTGCTGGGTAATGACTAAACACTGTTGTTGAGCGTCGATCGCCTGTGGCCAAGATTCTAAGCGGGCATAAACCGTTCCCAGATTAAATAAAGCATGAGCTTGTCCCCGCAGGTCTTGCAGTTCCACCGCGATGCAATAATGTTCTTGATAACAGGCGATCGCGGCGGAGAAATCCCCTAATTTCTGGTAGCCTACCCCTAAATTGCCCAGGGTAGCCGCTTCTTTGGGTCGGTCTTTCAGTTCTTGATACTTTTGTCTGGCTTGTTGCCACAGTTGCACAGCTGAATCAAATTCACCTTGATGATATTGTTCAATTCCTTGTTTTAAAAGCAAGTCAGCTTCAGACATTGTTCAGCACCATTAACCTTCATTATTGACATTGATAATTGACATTGAGCGTCGATTCTGATTCTGGGCATTTCACCTTCGGGGCTTGTATTCCATTATTTCTGGTCAAATTATTTCTGGTCAAATCATACATCTTGACGGCAAATATGAAGTCAAAATCGCAAAAGAGACGCCCAATCGGAACGTCTCTAAAACCCCGATCGCACACCCCGATCGCACAATTCTGGCGGATTTCGCTCAAACGATATCTACTGACTGCCACTTCAACCTATTCATGCTCACTATTCATGCTCAACGATCGCACCCGAACTTTTAAGTCGCTGTTCCATTTCCGCAGAAAGTCCCGAATCAATCTTGAATCGGGCTTGTTTCACATTGGCATTGTCCCAATTTACCCCTGCCAGCTTAGTTCTGACTAAACCCGCACCGCGTAAATCAGCCCCAGTCAAGTTGGCATCGGTTAAATTTGCATCACTCAAATTCGCATTAGTGAGATTTGCTTCAGTCAGATTCGCATTAGTGAGATTCGCACCACTTAAATTAGCCAATGCTAAAGAACAGCGTTGCAAAGAAGCCCCCGCGAGATTCACATCACTTAAAAGCGAACCAGTAAAATCCGCCCCGGCCAAATTTGCCCCAGCTAAAGAAGCCCCACTCAAGTCCACATCATTCCAGTCTGCCCCGCGAAGGTTGGCTTTTTCCAAGTTAGCCCCGGTCAGATCCACTTCATGGAGGGTCGTTCCCAATAAATTGGCTCCGGCTAAATCGGTCAACGGATTCAGGTTGGCAATTTTCGCTAACTCTAATAAGTCGTTCGTGTCCGCTGCCAATATTTCCGCGATCGCCTCATTTAACCGCGAAAATGCGCGAGCGTCAGCTTCTACCTCGTAAGAACTGAAACTCGGTGGTTGTTCTGGGTCGGCAAAGCGCAACTCCACCCGACTGACGTAAGGCTGAAGTTTACACTCAAGCAGCGATCTAACCAAAGTCCGCTCTAAAATACTATGTTGATTTGGACTCACATCATGGGGCCATAGTCCTTGGGCTTCCACAATTTGCACATCCAAAGCGTCCACCTTAAAAGTGGCTTCGATCACCAAAGGGCTGCCGGTCACTTGTACCGTACCCAGCTTGATCTGGGTCAAAGACCCTTGCAACACTGGAGTGCCCCGTTTGGCACTAAAAATCCAGCCCGGTTCCGTTTCCGTCCCGGTACTTTCTACCTGACACTCACTCCGAGCAGTGGTACTCGTTGCCAACGAGAAACGCTCAGAGTCAAGCATAATGGCATTTTCCAATTTGAGTGTCAATTGACCTCCTCGGAGGCCAACCAAAAAACGAGATGGTGGACTAAGTTCTTGCCATTCTTGATGAAAGTCAAGGGTGACAAACAAATCGATTTGCGTGCCATTCTGCTTTGCTGGCACGGACGTAGCGGTTAATTCCAATAGACAGAGTGGTTGTTGCATCGCCGGTTTTTGCATCGCCAATTTCATCTCCCGCACCATAGCGGCTTGCTCAACCTATAAACGTACCATGTAACTGATTCTCTGTGTCTCTGTGGTAAATTTATAGAAAATTATAGAAAAAAACCACAGAGACACAGAGGAACACAGAGAAAAAATTGAGAAGTAAATTATCCCCAATTTATCCCCAATTAAATCCCCAATTAAGTGGTATATTCCGCGTTAATCTTCACATAGTCATAACTCAGGTCACAGCCCCAGGCAACCCCAGAACCAGCACCATTGCCAATACTGACGGAAATTAACACCGTATCTCCTTTCAGATATTCACCCGCTGCCGCTTGTTTGAGATAATCGCTGGCAGCTTGACGGTCAAAAGGTTGAGGTTGTCCGTTTTCCATTAATAGAAAATTTCCCAGTTTGATCCGCAGGTTATTCTGATCGAAGACTACTCCAGCGCGACCTGCTGCCCCCGCAATGCGGCCCCAGTTCGGGTCACGACCAAAAACCGCTGATTTCACCAAGGAAGAACCGACCACGGTTTTGGCAATTTGGCGGGCAGCCGCATCATCCGGCGCCCCGGTGACTTGGCATTCAATTAAACAGGTTGCCCCCTCTCCGTCACGGGCGATCGCCTTTGCCAAATGCTGACAAACTGCGGTCAACATCGCCTCAATTTTATCCGCATCTGGGCCTGGTTCCGTAATCGCTGGAGTCCGAGATTGACCATTTGCCAAAGCAATCAGCGTATCATTGGTGCTCGTATCACCATCCACCGTAATTTGGTTGAAACTGCGATCGGCGGCCCGTTTCACCATGTCTTGCCACAAATGAGAGGAAACCATTGCATCACAGGTGACAAAAGCTAACATGGTGGCCATATTGGGATGAATCATCCCGGAACCTTTGCCAATGCCCCCAATGCGAACGGGTCGCCCATGTAAAGTCGTTTCTAGGGCAATGGATTTAGTGACTAAATCCGTGGTGATAATAGCTTTTGCCGCTGCATCAGACCCGGTTTCTGACATTGCCTGAACTAACTTAGGGATGCCACTACGCATCGCATCCATACGAATTCGCTGACCGATCACCCCAGTAGATGCCAATAATACAGAGTCCGGGGAAATAGCCAAAGCATTTGCCACCAGTTCCGCACATTCGATCGCATCTTGCCAACCTTGAGCTCCCGTTGCCGCATTTGCTTGACCCGCATTACATAAAATTGCTCTTGCGGTATGTTTATCTTCTAATTTTTGGCGGCAATAATCTACACAAGCAGCGCGAACTTGAGAAGTGGTAAACACTCCCGCTGCGATCGCATCCACGGACGACCAAATCAAAGCTAAATCCGGTGCCCCAGAAGGTTTCAGCCCTGCAACAATCCCTGCTGCCTTATATCCCTTTGGCGCCGTAATCCCACCCGGAATCTCCTGCCAGTCTGTCATGTAATTTTCTCCAGCCTGTTGATAGACCTTTTATGTATCGCAATCGAGATTATAGATCAACCAACAAATAACAAACAGCAAACAACAACCAACAAAAAAAGGGAGAGTCTCCTTGGCGACTCTCCCCAACCATCAGGGTGCATCTACATATCACAATATATCACTTTTGGGGAGAGGGGTCAAACCCTTTATGTAAAGATTTCTTAAAGATTACCTCAAAGCTCAGAAACCGAAGAAACCCGGTTTCTCAGGTTTCTCCAAGAAGCCGGGTTTCTGAACTACCTAACCGTCTAAATGCTGGGAAAGCAACTGATTGGTTAACTTCGGATCGGCACGTCCACCACTCTTCTTCATCACTTGACCAACAAAAAAGCCTTTGAGTTGCTTCTTGCCGCCACGATATTTTGCCAACTCATCAGGATGGGCGGCTAAAACTTCAGCAATCATTGCTTCTAAGGCACCCGGATCAGAAATTTGGATTAACCCCTTACTTTCCACCAGAGCTTTTGGAGAACCCCCAGCGGCAAGTAATTCTGGCAGAATATCCTTGGCAATTTTGCCGCTAATGGTGCCTGCTTGAATTAAAGAAATCAGTTCGCTGAGTTCCGCAGGTTTCAGGGCAATTTGATCAATAGTCAGTTTCTCATTTTTCAAATAAGCCGTAATATCGCCCATAATCCAGTTAGCCGCCAATTTGGCGTCGGCGCCAGCTTGTAAAGTCGCTTCAAAATACTCGGCAACGGCGCGATCCTCCGTCAGCACGCGAGTATCGTAAGCAGAAAGACCGATACTATTCTCATAGCGATGCCGTTTAGCGGCGGGAAGTTCCGGTAGTTGGGACTTCCACTCTTCTAACTGGTATGCGGATATCTCGATTGGGCCGAGATCCGGTTCGGGGAAATAACGATAATCACTCGAACCCTCTTTGGATCGCATACTAACAGTGCGCTGAGTGCTCTCCTCCCAAAGACGGGTTTCTTGGATAATCTTCCCCCCGGATTCTAGGGTTTCAATTTGCCGTTCGATTTCATAGTCGATCGCCCGTTGAATCGCGCTAAAGGAGTTCATATTTTTGATTTCTACCTTAACGCCAAACTCTTTTTGTCCCACGGGACGAACGGAAATATTCACATCACAGCGTAAAGAACCTTCCTGCATATTGCCATCGCTGACCCCCAGGTAGCGGACAATGCGCTGGAGTTCTTGCCCATATTCCGCTGCTTCTGCCCCGGAACGGATGTCTGGTTCCGAGACAATTTCCATCAACGGCACCCCAGTGCGGTTGAAATCTACCAAGGAATGAGTCGAACCCGCGAGGGAATCGCCGCCTCCATGCACTAACTTACCCGCATCCTCTTCCATGTGTAAGCGAGTAATGCCGATTTTCTTGCGGATAGGATTGCCGTCATCATCAATTAACTCAATTTCCAGGTAACCATGTTCCGCGATCGGCAAGTCATACTGAGAAATTTGATAATTTTTCGGCAAATCGGGATAAAAATACTGTTTTCGGTCAAATTTACTGTACTTAGCAATCTGGCAATTAAGAGCTAATCCGGTTTTCACCGCATATTCCAGCACCCGCTGATTGAGTACGGGCAACACTCCAGGCATTCCCATGCACACGGGACAAACATTCGTGTTGGGAGGAGCGCCAAATTCCGTAGAACAATGGCAAAAAATCTTAGTGTTAGACTTTACCTGACAGTGGGTTTCCAGACCAATAATGGCTTCGTACTTTGTTTTAACTGGTGTAGCTGTGGTCATGGGCTAACAATTTGCGCCTAAGCGATAATTCGCTTCTATTCTAGCGGTCTATTGCCCATCGCGTCGGTTAGTCGTTGAGGAGGGGCCTCCGGAGCGGAGGGGCTTCCGGGGCCTCCGGAGCGGAGGGGCCTCCGGAGCGGAGGGGCCTCCGGAGCGGAGGGGCTTCCGGGGCTTTCGGAGCGGAGGAGCGGAGGGGAAAACAATTAATAATTATCAATTATCAATTATCAATTAATCCTAATAGCAATACCGACCATTTCTTGGCCGAGAATTTTCCCGCCCTTGCCGCAAAGCTCCCAACAAAGTAGACACAAAAACGCAGCGTTTTTTCTGACCACTATCCCGCAGCGCCACCGTGACTCTGCCTAACTGACCATTGGCATGACCTTTATCATTAAACTGTACTCGCCAAACTCCTGTAGCAGGATGTTTATACATAGTTGTCTCCGCTGCATCAATCTTTACTAAAGGATTTAAATCATGCCAACCTGCATCTAATGGGTTGATTGTCACTGGATGAACCGCCCATTGTGCCGTATTATTTTCCTCTCGGAAACTAACTTGATAAATTACCTTTTGTTGAACAGCTTTGCGCTTGGCTTGCACCATGGCTGAATATAAAATACTCTGAGCATTATTCACCCGCATAGTATTTAGAAATGATAGCCAATTAGGAATTGCGATCGCGGCTAAAATACTAATAATAAAAACTACTACCAATAGCTCTAGGAGCGTAAAGCCAGAAATTTTTCTGGCTTGTTTCAGCCAGAAAAATCTCCCGAATAAATGCCGCTTTTCTGATTTTTTACTTAAACCAGACATTTTTACTTCATCATTTCACTTTAGCTCGAAAACGCACAAATCCATAATTGATTGGATTTGTACTACTAGGAATATTTCCTAAATTCCAAATCAGCGCCCCATTGGTATTAGAACCCGAACAAAGATTAACATCAATAGGCGTACCCACAGGGAAAAAGGCGCCGGAATCGCTATCATTGGCATTGGTCAAAAATGTCGGCGTATTGGTGCCAAATTGCACCGCACTGCCGCGACCTACGGCAAAATGATCGGGGACAAAAGTTTGGTTTTCGGGAATGCGATCGCAAATTTTCACATCATTTGCCGAAACATTTCCATCAGACAGAAAATAAATCGTATATTCCACCTCATCTCCGGGCAAAACATCTGGCACATTAGTTTGCCCTTGCAAATAATTAGCAGGCCAACTTAAACCAGAATCATCATTAGGATCGGTCGGAACATCAACCACGCCAGTTAAAGGCGTCTGATTAATCCGCGTCACCCGCTTAACCAAACGTAAATTAGAGTTCCCGGATATCTGAACCGAAGTAGGTGAACTATTATTTCCTGGATTCCCATCTCCATCGGGATCCGGATTACTCCCATCCGTGGAATTATCCGTCACCGTCGCCCCTCCCGGACTCGTACCATTCGCCGTTGCCGTATTATTAAACGGACCGAGATTAGTTCCCGGAGTAATCCGCACATCAAACTTAATCTCCGCCGTAGCACCTACTGGCAAATTATCAGTTCCCAGTAAAAGGTTCTGATTTGGGCTGCTACCAGTATAGCTAGTATTAACACTCAAACCAGTTGGGCTATTAATAGATCCAGGCACGACTTCAAAGGGAACCGTACCAAAGGTAGTGCTTAAATCATCGCTCACCTGAAGGCTGTTAATTGCCACATTCCCCATATTCTTCACTACCAGAGTATAAGGAATCGTATAACTCCCATCATTATTATTAACCGGAGTTCCCGCCGCTTTCGCCACGCCTAAACGCGGCACTTCAAAGTTTACAACTGTGGGAACACTATTATCGCTGGGATTTCCATTACCATCGGGATCCGGATTATCCCCATCCGTGGAATCATCCGTCACGACAGTCCCCCCAGGCGTCGTCCCACTTACTTGGGCAGTATTTTGATAAGCTGGTAGACTGGTTCTGGGAGTAACTCTAACTGTGAATTGAATTGTGCGAGTCACCGAAGTGGCAGGAGCTACAGGCGCGGGCAAAGTATCGCCGCCTGTCAACAGATTCTTGTCGCCGTCGCCGTTAAAATTAGGATTAACCGTCAGTCCATCTGGGCTATTCAAAGACCCAGGCACAATTGTAAATAAAGAATCGCCAAAAGTTGCCTTTAAATCTTCGGTTACTTGTACATTATTGAGGGCAACATTGCCACTATTCACCACTCGCAAAGTATAAGGAATAGAAAAACTCCCATCCAGGTTAGGCGTCACTGTTCCCGCTTGCTTGGCTATTCCCAGTACCGGATTATCAGGGATAGCTGCCGTATAATTAGCCGTTGATGTTTCAGTTTTATTATCTCCACCACTATTATCTTGGTCTACAGGGTCAGCCACATCATTAGGACGAGTCACCGTCGCGGAATTGGTGATCGGCGCAGTAGCAGTTGGAGCTAGTTCAGCCGTCACCGTAAACGTTGCCACAGCCCCAGCATTCAGATTTACCGTCGTATCAATATTGCCACTGCCACTCGGTGTTGGACAATCACCCGTCCCCATGGTAATCGCACAAGTCCAAGTGGGATTCACAATTTGAGTCGGGAACGTATCTGTAACCCCCACCCCGGTGACATCACTCGGCCCTGCATTGCTCACAGTAATGGTGTAGCTAATCTCACCGCCAGCAACCAAAGGTGGAGTAGTAGTTAAGGTCTTATTAATACTTAAATCTGCTTGCAGAACTCTAATTCTGCCCTCTGGTTCCACAGGTTCAGAAGGGAAAAATGTCCAAGTATCAATTCCGCGTTTATCTCCCCACCAACCATTAGCATTTGTCTGTGGGTTGCCTGGAGGAGCTCCGAGAAAACTACGAATTCCACCAGAACTAGGACCCCCGGTTAATAGCTTAATGGGATTAGGAGCAATACCTGGACGATTCGTAAAATCTGAATCATCGTAATACACCCAGTCTGGATTATATGTCGGATCTCCGGAAACTCCTGTCACAGGAGTTATCCGATTAATAATTAAGCCATTAGGGTTGCGTTCTGGGTCAAGCAAGGGAAAGTGAACTTCCCCACCATATAGTTTTACTTGGACTCGATAGCCCAGAGCATTTGGCAGAATATCATTTCCCTGACCGTCTTTGCCATCCCAGGGTACTGTATTAAGTCCCACTGTTGCCGTGCCAATAATTATTCGGTCAATGGGGTCAGTAAAGCTACCGTTGTCATTGATATCAATCGAGATCGTATAAGGTCTTACCTGTGGAGCGACAAATGTAAAGTTTCCTTGTAAGGGGTTTGTGCCGGTTTGGTTTTCTGTCCCTTCTTTACCAACAAATTTTAAATTACTGGGTTTAGGAGGAGCCACAGTTACAGGATTGAGCCAAGTAGTTCCACTGGGAGAATTTGCCGTCGTTGGGAGGCTGGGGTCTGGTTGATTAAAAAATAGTTTATTGGTAAAATTGTCATCCGCTGGATCTTGAGTTAAGCCTGTGGCCGCAGTTGGAGCTTCAACAGATTTATATTTTGGATTGCCACTGCTGTCAATAAACCCATTTTTATTAGAAAAGAAAATAAATCCTACTGGTTCAAGGCCATTCAGATTTACATTATATAAATAACCGTCTTGCGTTTGCACAAAAAACTGGGAATTGACCGGGGGTAAATTATTGAGCTGGGGTGAACCACCTACGATGGGCAAATTGGTATTCAAGGCCAAAGAATTGGCAAAAGCTCTTCCCGGTTGAACTACCCCACTATTTCTTACCGTGACATCCCAAGCAGTGACAAAAGAATTATTTGTTCCCTGAGCAGGCCAACTTCCATTAGCCGCGATCGTGGTTGGATCCTGGGTGCCTGGATTAGGAGCCACAAACCGGATTTCCCAAATGCCTTCCTGGGCGGCGGTGACTGTTGTCTCACAGGGAGTAAAACCGCCTGGATTATCTGGTCCAGCAAGTTCTTGGGCTCTATTGGCAATGAAGCCTTTTCCAGGTTGAGATGTCTTGCAATTCAGCACATCGCCATTAGGAGCAGTGGCGATGATATTTCCACTAGGCCCAACTCCCACCGCACTCGACCCCAGTTGCAACACCTCTCCTGCTCGCACATAAACTTTAATTGTGCTTTTGCGAGGTATGCCATTAAAAAAGTCGGTGCGATCGTCCAGAAATGGCCGAGAACCCCCATATTGTGTTAGTTCTTTGCTGCCCTCTGCTCTAACCACCACAGGGGAGAAAATCATCAGTAAAATAATCAGAAAAGAAAGTTTTCTTACCATCAGCAAAAACTCTCAGGCTAAGGGATAAGCTCGGTCAGAAAATTGTTTAGAGTCAATGGTCGATTCCAGATCACTTTGTATTATCTCATCAAGTTAATCTGCGGCAAATTACTCTGATGAGAGTTTATAAAAATTTACAATTTTTATAAAAAATCTCCGCCAAAATTTTATTAAGATTTTTACATTCTGGTGATTGATTATTTATTGTTTGTTAAGGTTATATTTGAAGTTATATTTGATAGTTTTTAGACAGGATTTTTATTAAATAAATTTAATAAAAATTATATTATTATGTATTGATTTAATTTAGACCAGTTTTAGTCTAATCTAGAGTCTAATTTAGACTATTTTTGGCGGCATAATTCGGTTGGTATCTTATGTTAATTTTATTGTTAATTTATACAATAATTTTATACAATAATTATGTTATGTAATGTTGTGTTTTTTGCGTGTTTAATTGTCGTTTTAGATATTTATTTGCTGCCGCTTCTAACTAGCTATTTACTGGTGATTATTTTTTATTTAAATTAAAAATGTTTACTAATTAGTTATATATATTTATAGCAATACATACAGCAATATATTAGTTACACATATTAGTTACACATATTAGTTACACATATTAGTTACACATATTAGTTACACATATTAGTTACATCTCATCTGTAAAAGCTAGTAGTTGACAGGATTCCCTAGTCATAAACTACAAGACGCTGACTGCTGTCAAATCACTATGGCGAACAACCCTCTCCCTCAGCAGTTCTCAGTGCGCCCAAAATAGTCATAACCTTGACACATTTTTTCCGTCCACCGCTATTGCCAATCACTATGGTGATTTTTCTACCATTATTACCTATATTAGTACCCGTGACTTGACCTCTGTCGTCAAATCGGACAAACCATGACCCGCCACTTTGCTCCAGGTCTGTCAGTGCTGGATCAATTTCAACCCCTGGACTGCTAATAGTTCGCCATGTTGGGCTACCCTCTGGGTTGACTGACCACTGGATCACACTTTCACCATTGGCATTTTGGCCATTTTTAAACCGCGCTTCCCAAGTAGTCCCTCTCAGCTTGGCTTTGCTTTGAGCATCCCGCATGGCTTGGAATACTTCTGATTGAGCATTACTAACTTTGTTGTTGTTGATCAAAAACATCCAACTAGGAATTCCCAGGGCAGCGAGAATTCCGATGATGACTACGACTATTAGCAATTCTAGTAGGGTGAAGCCAGAAGCAATACTAGGGTGGTGTTTGCGATCGTTTTGCCTAAGTGGTAAGATAGTTTTTGAGTTGCTCATAAGATTTTTAACGTTTTTATTGTTTGTTGGCTGCAAGTTGTTTGTTATTTTTTGTTTTAGAAGATGACCAGTGAAGGGTGAACAATAGCCAATGAATAAGTCACAAGAAATCATCAGCTTAACATAAGCTTAATTTAGTTCTGGTGGTTTTCGGTCTAACAAAGTACCCGTTCTGACTCGTCTACTAATACTCGGTAAGTAAGCACTCTTGCGTGAATTAGGTTCTCCAGCGCGTTTGGCGGCATTACCCCGAATAAAGATTATGGCATCTTGATAACTACCGGAACCACTGGGGCTGGAGATACAGGCGAAGAAACCGTCAGTAGTACCCCCAGCCGGACTAAGGCTATATGTGCTGGCAGAGTTATTACTATATTCATCACAAATGGCCTGAGTTACGGTGTTTTGATCGTCCTTGTCGATTAAGTCTACGAGCACATCATCGTTGTACTGAGTAATCTGGTTAAAATTACAAGATGATGAACCAGTACATGGCCATGTTTGAAATGTTGTATTTTGTGGGTCTTGATTATTGACTAGATATTCACTGGTTTTCTCTAATTCGTTTAATTTACCGCTGTTATATTTCCGCAGTTGGTAGCGAGTGATTCTGGCAGGGCCATCCCAGGTATCATCAGAGTCTCTTCGCAGTCCATACACGACCAGGGTGTAGCTACTGCGACTATTTTTGATGGCAAAACATTCTTCTTGTAAATTAATAGGCGTGGTAGGCAATTTGGTGCAGTCTTCCGGCAGGTTTTCGTTGCTGTTGCTGGGAGGATTGTAAGGAACAGGTTCTAGTTTCCAAAAAGCTAGTACAGGGGTAAAATCTCCTTCGGGAAATTTAATTACCTTGCTTAATCCGGGGCAGTATTCGTTTGTTTCTGTTGCTGGATTATCTGCTCTGCCATCTCCTAAGCATGGGCTTTCATAAATATAAGCGGCTTTTTCAATTTCTGAAGCAATGTAATCCATTGCTTGGCCGATTTCGATTTGAGTTTGGGTTTTGGCGGTTTCTCTTTTTTCGGTTTCCAGTAAGCTGACTACTAAGGAAAGCATGGCATAGACAACGATGCTAGAGACCACGATCGCCATTAATAATTCGAGCAAAGTAAAGCCGCTATCTTTGGGCTGTTTTAGATAGAATCGACATCTTTTGTAAATGATTTGAATAAGGTTTAATTTACTCATAATTTTTCTCATAACTTTTCTCATGATTTTGATTTTTATTATTGATTGTTAGCTATTTTTGGTGAGTTATGAGTTATTTGTTGTTGGTTAGGCATTCTTTTGTTATTTGTTTTGGTTAATAACAAACAACGAATAACCAATAACCAACAACCAATAACTTATTTGCTAGTTTGCTAAGAGTTCTTTGTGAATCTCCGCAGACTCCGACAAATCACTCCGAACGATTGGGGTGTAAATAGCCACCAATGGGGCAGCGGTGGCGGTGGTGATGGCGGAAAATCTCAGAGGCATGGGTTCTGTACCCAGGGTTTGCTGGCTATTTATGGCGGTGATGGGGTAAACCCGAATCCCCATGAGCAAGCCAACGGGGGTTTGATTCTGGCTCTGATCTGGAAAGATGTCTCTTGGTGTTTTAGTGTTGGTGCGGAATGTCTGAACTGCGAACTCTTCTTCCCTTACTTTAACTAAACACCATTGAGTCGGGGCGGTGGCAGTCGGGTTACAGGAACCCTGAACAGTCGGTGGTCCGACTGCTTTGGCAGCCCCGGATCCAGCATCGGGGGGTAGCAATTGAGTTAGTTGGGCGAGAGGCAAGTCCCCCCGTTCGAGAATCATACGGACGCGATCGATTTCTCCCTGGGCAATTTGCATGGCCTGTTGTGCCCGGTGTGCCCGGACACGAGTGGCCATAGCCAACATGACGGGTGAAGTGATGGCGGTAATGGACAGACCAAAGATTACAATTGCCGCCAGGGACTCTATGAGGGTAAGTCCTTTTTCCGTAGCAACCGGGTTTCTTTTTCGTGATAAACCGATAAGTTTTGAAATAAACAGCATAAACCCGGTTTTTTTAATGGTTAAGCGGTACATTTTTGCCCTCCTGTTATTTACAACCAAAACCAAGGGCGGTTCTGAGTCGGCAAATGTATGGGTCATTTCCTCTCGGTTCGCGGTAGAACTCACTGCGTTCAGTTCCGGGAACGATGATCCGTCGAGAAACAGGCCCTGCGGGCAGATACTGCAAACCCACATCGTAACCCCAAGCCCGTTTAGGTCGGACGTAATAGAAAATGCGTTCGTCGCTCACCGGGTTGCTTCCTCCTGGTTCCCAGGCATCTGCATCAAAGGGGCCAGTGGCATATTGACTAAAGTTTAACTGCATGAATGACCCACTAATTGTCAGGGTTTTGTCTCCGCCTGTTAGCCAGTCTTCCAGCATCCGGGGAAAGTTAATTAAACCACCATTCCCTTGGTTAGTTCGAGCGGGAACCACGCCATTAATCATGACGAGATTTGCTGTCGTGTTGATGGCTCGGCGTATGTAGTTGGTGAATGTGTTAACGTTACGATCGCTAAAAGCGTTATATGGCTGACTGTATGGGATGGCAGGAGTCGGCGTGGTACCTGTACTTGTCGGCACTTCACGCATCAGCACTTCACCATTGTGGTTCACCAGAATAGGAGACTTGGGAGAGGTGCTAAATGTCTCCCAAGGGTTTGCCAGTGCCCAGTTATATGATCTGCCGCTGATCGTTCCCGGGGTCAGTTGGATCCGGGGACGATTCTGGTTGGAGTATGAAGTCCGCTGGGGTCCATTGTTTAAGCAACCATATTTATTTTGAGTCTGAGCATCGTTAATGGCAGTGTTCATCGGGCCAGTGAGGAGATACCCTTCTTGAATACTGCCATCACAGAAGTTGTTAGAAATGACGGTAATGGCATCTCCCAGAATTTCTGCGGGTCGCCAATAGTCCACCTGTGGGTTGGCAAACCGGGAGTCGAGAGTCCCCGCACCCGTAAACTCTGTGAGTACGTCACTGCCGTTGGAAGTATGCAGGTTAAAATTCCCCTGGATGTACACTGGGTTGTCGGAGATTAGGGTTAAGCCTCGGAGAATTGACGTATTAATTTTTCCACCGGGTCTACGTCGGAGGTCTTGGCCATTTTTCAAGCGAAAGCCGTAAGGACGGCGATCTGGATCGGCGAAGTAGTCGATCGCCTTGATAGTCATGCCCTTGGCATCTAATGTCGGGTCTGTGGGAGTAAAAGCATTCATTTGCGATCCTCCTGGACGGGCGATCGCATCTTCCCGGACGGCATCTTCCCGGAACGCATAAATAATCCCACTATTGGGCAACCAAGTTTCAGTGTTGTCGTTTGGGGGCGAAACGGACCGCAACATATCAATGTCCAGGTTGAGTACCCGCACATTCATTTCTTCGCGACCATTGAATAAGGCAGAATCTTTGATTCCTACACAACGGTTGGTTCGGTTTGTGCCGTTAACAACTTGAATCACCTCTCTCTGACTATCGTTTGGTGCTGCCTGAGCGTTCGTGACAGTTGTGGTACTCTGCGGCAGAACCCAGTCGCTGAAATCGGCTTTTTTCGGGTCGATCTTAATGGCAGCGATATCGGCATTATCTAAGGCTTTGTATCGGTTATTTCCACTATTAATAGTGGTGATGTCAGTATCCCCAATATAAGGTTCTTCTGTTGGTTGTGCATGGTTGCCTGTTCCCGCGTGGCCGTGGTCTACTTGCGGGAAAATATAGTACAGGGAGGGGAATTTAGGCTGGTTAGAGCAAAGGCGAGAGAGACCGATAAATTTTTTTTCTGTACTAGCAGTAGTAGGAGTACCCAAACCAAAATAATTGTTACCTGAAGTCGCACTAATATCACAAGCACTATTGATTTGAACTGTACTGTTCACCCAAGGAGCAATATCGTCATTGGGATCATAGGTGCCGCCATTATTAGGATGGTTTCTTTCACCAATTTTAAAGCCTAATGTGCGATCGCGTTCAATTTGCTCCTTAGTCGTCACCAACCGAGCAAGTTTAATCACATTATCGTCAATGCCTAGGTTACTTTTATGGTTTTCTAGTGCGGTGATATAGGCATCAGGAGGTAGCTCATAATCTAATGCGGTTGGTGAGGTAATAGCATCAAGATTGATCACCTCACCATTGTTTTTGTCCCCATCTTGTAACTTCCAAAGAGCTTCACCGAGCGTTTCTATACCGCCACCTAAACCAGAATCTTTATTCTTCTCATAATCATAACTTTGCAAATAATTGATGTTATAAGCCAACATCCCTAGGGTTGCCGATGCGGTTTGCAGGGTGGTTAAATCCGCCAGGCTAATATTACCAGGCGTTCCTGCTCTTGGCAAAGTAATACTGGTATTTTGCTCAAAAATTCGCCGGAGATTGGAAAAGTTCCCCCACATAGTTAGCTGGGGTAAGGGATGTACTTTACCCGCCTCTTGTTTGGGGGGGAATGCTCCATCCGGGTCGCCTGCAAAGTGGGCCAAATTTCTTAAGGCTTTGCCCAAAGGTTGGGTAGCGGCGATCGTTGTGTTATCAACCTTTGGCGGGGCAAATTCCCAGCCATTGGTGCCATATCCATTAAAGAAGTCGATCGCAATGGGTCTTTGTTCGGTTCCAGCCTTGTTTTTAAAAGTAATAGTTTCAAACGTCGCGCTATTTTTGAGAGTGAATTCTGTCCCAGGGTGAACCGTCGTCGCTACCGCAGCCACCGGGTCATAACCTTTGCTTGTATCGGTGTAGTGATAGACCAGGGTAGACTGGACTGCGGCCAAGTTGTCATACTGCGTCCGACGTTGGCGCAGTTCGTGCCGCCGATTATTCATATTTGTGTTGGCGAGCGGACCCCTAGGCGGATTCAGGGGATCATCCCCATATTTTTTGTCCACAAGACTTGATGCTTCAACAATTCCTGTGTTGTCAAGGTCTTGTACCCAACCAAAAGCATTCCCCAACTCCAGGCGCTGTCCGACAATAATCCGCGTGCCTTGACCTCTAGCACGGCGTTCCCAGTAGCCATCCAAACCATAATCATCTGGTTGCAGCACCAAATCCGGTGGTTCATTACGAATCACCGCATCCGTGCTGGGAGTAACAGGATCGCAACCTGACTGACCCACAATCGTACCTATTCTACATTCTGGAGTTGTCACTTTGCTGCTGTAGCCGACTTTTGGCCCATAGCGGTTATCGGCGCGATAGGTATCATCAATATACGGCGGAGCTTGGCCACTTTTGAGTACAGCAACTCGGCCTGTGGCTAACTCACTACCAGTCCAATTCGGATCTATCTGGTTTTCCCAAAATCCTTCGCCCCCCCGCGCTACCGAGCGGTTTTCTAACAAGACGATTCTAGGATCAATAGAAAGATCCATGGCATTGGCGCTATTTTGAGCCGAATCCTTGTCTCTATTTACGCTAACTTTTCCAGTCGGATGCAGTTGAAATTTGACTGCACCTGTTAATGTTTGATTTGTGGTCATCATAGCATTGACCAAGTGGCCACCAATGGTAATGTCTGAATTCAGCTTGGGATTAAAGAAGCAAGATTTTTCCCCACTAATTAAATTCCCGTTAAAATCTTTTTGACCACTGACATAAAGACTGCCTTCCGTATGGATTGCCCCATTCCAATCCAATTGTGCCGCAGGGTTGATTTCTAAATCAGTCCGGAACCAAGCTCCCCACTTGTTCGCCCGTTGGAAGTTACGGTCTTGTTGGTATTGGGCAGTGGAGATTACTGGGTTACTCAGGTTGCCTTCGGTGACACTCTTGGGCAAACTGACAGCGTAAACTTGAATATTTTTTTTCAATAAGGCATCACTGCCCCCCACCTGGAACCATCCTTGGACAAAAGTATTACTGGCAGTGATTTCTTCAGAATCGTATCTGGGTACACAAGCGGCATCGGTAGTAGAACTTGCCGTGATAATTGGACCATTGCTGACCACAAATAATCCACTTCTGTCCTTATCAGGAATTGATTCATAGATTGTGGAATTGCTTGCCAAGCGGTGATCTATTGTTTTGATTTTATTGCCAGCAACTCGGGCGCTTCTGACCAGGATGGCATAAGCAGTAACGGTATCGTTGGTGCCATCCCCGTCAGTGTCAGACTCAAATTTCCAAGCGGCAATATTACCCACACCTGGCTCTACGGTGACCCCCAGGTCAGTTGCTGTTAGTCTGGTTTCTCCTGTCCATGTGTAAACAGTGTCGTCTGCCAGCAATTGCTCCATTAAGGATTCAGGGGGAATATCCGATGTCGTAGCATAAACCCCTCCGGACTTGTCGGAAAACAGTCGTTCGATCTTGGCTTTAGCTCTTTCGATCGCCGGGGTGGAGGCATTTCTCACTTGTTGCAACTGATAATCCCCAATCACTTGCTCAGAGCGTTGAAATGCTCTAAACATTAAAGATGTGACTACCAACAACAAGATTACCACCATCAGCACGGTGACGGGGAGGACAAAACCCGCTTGGGTACGTTGACGGTAAGCAACTAAAAAATTGCGCCACAGACGATAAAAAGCTTTGAGACTAAAGTAGCGCCCCAATTGACTGATGGTTTGCAGCAAGTTAATCAAACTTTTGCCCAGCTTACGCTGCATCAAGCGCCGCCACCGCCGTGAAGGGTTTTGACGGTTTTCGCTTTCCGCTGAGAGCAGCAAAGACTGGTAGATTTTGCTAAAATTTTTGAAGTATTTGGTCAAATACCTAGTCAAATCATTTTCACCATCGCTTTTCTGAGGGAAAGCGTATCCTTGAGGCGTTGGCGGATTTATATGGGATTTGCGGTGATTAGAGAATTGATTCAGGAGACCTGCGATTGTAGTTAGGAATTTGTTTCTCGCCATTGGTGCTGCTCCTCATGGTAGATGCAGAGAGGGGTGCTTGTTTTAGTTATAACCTTTAATTGGAGTAAACCGCATCAGTAAATCTGCTGATTATGAGCAGTTTAGGTGACTTTGGCCGATTTTTTAAGTACAAATACGGTGACATAAATACGGCGGGGTGGGCATTGCCCACCCTACACCGGCATGTTGATGCGAGTTTTAGTCGCTATGTTTTAGCCTATATGTTTTAGCCTATATATTTTAATGTTACCCAGATTGTCATCAAAAGCGATCTTTTGGCGAAAAAAATCTCCCAGGGTGGCTGGGAGGGGCAGGAGAGAAGGGAGGAGGGGGAGGTTTTACAGCTTGTTTAAGTCAATGCCTGCTTCTTTAGCAAAGGCTTGTAGTCCTTTGCGATCAAGGGTTTTGATGGCCGTGGTGGATAAGCGGAGTTTGACCCAACGGTTGCCTTGGGGCCACCAAATGCGCTTTTCTTGAAGGTTGACTTCTTGGCGGCGGTGGGTGCGTCGGTGTGAGTGGGATACCGACATGGCGTTGTTGGCTTTTTTGCCGGTTAGTTGGCATTTGCGTGACATGGCAATTCTCCGTGATCAGGTTAGACACAATCTTGGACACAATCCGCGATTATAGCTTACTTTTTCGGGAAAATAATAACTTGTTTGTTATTTGTTATTACTTGGTGGTTGGTGTTGGTGGTTGGTTGTTGGTGGTTGGCGTCAATTATCAAATTAAAACTATAAACTATCAGCTGTTAGCTATTATTGATCAGTTTTTGGGCTAGGGCTAGGTTGAAATAGGTGGCGTTGTGGGTTTGACCCGCGATCGCCTGAAAGGGTTGGTTGGGTTCGCCGAGATGATTGAGAACCAGGGTGGCGCCGGTAAAGTCATCGTGTTGAGTGTAGCCGTTTACGGTGATGACGGTTTTTAGTCCAGAGGCGATCGCTGCTGCGAGTCCTTGGGGAGAGTCTTCGATCGCCAGACAATCTTTTGGGGAGAGATTCATTTGGTTTAAGACATATTGATAGATATCTGGGGCGGGTTTTTTGGCGGCAACAATGTCTCCGGCAGCAATGATTTCAAACCAATTCAGACTATCTTGGCCTAAGTTGCTAACCAGCAAGGCGGTAACGTTTTCCGGGGCAGAGGTGGTAGCGATCGCCAGTCTAACCCCCACATCTCTGGCTTCAGTTAACAAACGGCGGACTCCGGGACGTAAAGGAATGTTCCCTGCGGCTAACAATTCCCCATAATATTGAGTTTTCCGGGCGTGGAGTTGGGCAATAAATTCGGGTAGGTCATCAGGGGGAGCAAAATCTGGGAGATATTGATCGATAAAATAGCGGATGCGTTCTTTGCCACCGGCAACCTTGAGTAATTTTCCATATAGACTAATCGACCATTCCCAATTTAAGCCCGCATTAGCAAAGGCGCGATTAAATGCGACCCGATGACCATCTCGTTCGGTTTCGGCTAAAGTGCCATCGACATCAAATATTAAAGCGGCGAGTGGGGTAGGTGCTTGAATCATCCAGGTTGGGAGAGATTTGTCGGCATAGATTTGGGGAGTTGTTACCAAAGTAGGGTGGGATATTGCCCACCCTACTAAGGACTCATGGTTAGGGAATTAATAACTAGAGATTAAGGTTTTTGGCTGATTTAGTGAGGTATCTTCTTTTAGCTGGAGGCGATCGCAGGGAATCGTATCAGCAACCACCGCACCCGCCATACAACTGGTATGAATTTCCAAGACAGCTTGACTTGGGGCTTCAAACATCAGCCGTTGGGCTGGAAATACCACTCGTTCGAAATACCAGTTGGGGACATTGGTAATTCGGGCTATTTGAATCTTACTGGTGGGATTCACATAGCAACATAAACGTTTGTCAGAGCAGTTAGTGGGTATCGGGTCGATGATTTGAGCCATGTTTAAAGAACCTCTTATTATATCAGGCGTCGTCTTACGGATTTCCTTGTCTGCCAATCAAATCTTAACATTTCGTTACATTAAACCGAAAAAATCTTTATATTTTGTTAATATTTCTGATTTTTCCGCCGAAAATTTTGTTAGTATTGGCAGCCGCAGAGACGATCTATCGGAATTTTTCGGTTGATGTACACCTTACACGGGAATCATAACCGACTTAGCTAGAATGCATCATCCCTGTTGCGATAAAAAAATTACATAATAAGTCAACGTATATCACTCTGGAGCGAATCAGAGACACGAATCATGGCACCATTTGGACTATTTAACAAGAAACTGACTCTCCCGACTCCGGAAACTGCCTTACCGGGGCGATCGCAGGCGATGCCGGTTCCGGCAAAGCATTTTGTGAACGGCAATCCCATGAAACCCCCTTACCCTGATGGGATGGAAACCGCGATGTTTGGTATGGGCTGCTTTTGGGGGGCAGAACGCAAATTCTGGCAGCAAAAGGGAGTTTTTATTACAGCGGTAGGATATGCGGCTGGAATCACCCCGAATCCCACTTACCAAGAAGTCTGTACGGGGATGACGGGTCACAACGAGGTGGTCTATGTGGTGTTTGACCCCAAGGTGATTTCTTATGAAGCTTTGCTGAAAGTGTTTTGGGAAAATCACGACCCGACTCAAGGAATGCGTCAAGGCAATGACGTGGGTACTCAGTATCGTTCGGGAATTTATGTTTACTCCCCAGCACAACGGCAGCAAGCGGAACTTTCCCGCGACCTTTATCAAAAAGCGCTGAGTCAAGCGGGTTATGGGAAAATTACTACAGAAATTCTGGATGCTCCAGAATTTTATTTTGCGGAAGAGTATCATCAGCAATATCTGGCAAAGAATCCTAATGGCTACTGTGGGTTAGGTGGCACTAAGGTGAGTTGCCCCCCTATAGCTACGGGTTAACATTTTTAGTTGTTGGTTGTTGGTTACTTGTTGTTGGTTGTTGGGTAGGGATTCTTGCGTTATTTGTTATTTGTTATTTGTGTTTAGTTATTTGTGCTTACCGACAGCCAAGAGCAAATAACAAGTAACCAACAACCAATATTTATAAGAGCAGGGATTAAATTCAATATATTTAAATTGGCCAGTAACCCAAAAATTTCACCAAAATTTTCCCAATAATTTTACCAAAATTGGCCTTGGCAAAAAATTGACCAAAGATTGACCATGATTCCCGATTTAAAGCAAAAACTGAAAACTCTGAACCGCCAAGAGCGAAAATTTTTGCAGTTTCTGTCTGTGGTGGGTTTTAGTTTGTGTTTGATTGGGGCAATTTACGCAGTTTTTTTCTACGGGAATGCTACGCCACCAGAATTACCTAAGTCTCCGTTGTTGGGAGAGGAGTCTACCGGTTATCCGGCAGAAATATCGGTGATTTCATCGGAAAATGAGCGGCAAAATAAGCGGCAAAATGAGCCGCAAAATAAGCCACAAAATGGGCAATGTGGTAGTCCCAGTGGCGGGCCAAGGGATAATGCGATCGCGACTAAATATGGTCAGAATACTTATCCTTGGACTGACGAAATTAAGTGGGATTGTGTTTATAATATTCAGGATTTTGCTGGTAAGACGATGAGCGATCGCTTATCGGCAGCCATTGCCGCAGCAGCGGCAGGGGGGGTGATTTATTTCCCGGCGGGAATTTATGAGTTTAACGAGCATATTTATCTGAGTAATAATATTGTTTTGCGGGGAGAAACTCCCAGGGTGACTGATGCTAAATCTCAGGACTATGCGCCACCGAGTAAATTAGTTTTTCCCCAATATATCCCCCAATTTTCTGGGAATGGTACGCCCAATGATGCGGCGTTTAAAAAAATATTTACCAGAGACAGCGATCACGATAGTAATTTGGGATTAGTTAATCTGGATATTAATCGCGCTGGGATTTCTATTATTGGCAATTCAGAGACGGGAACTAACAAGAATTTGGTGATTTTTGGGATTAGAAGCAACAATGTTGCTGACCCAGACCCCCAGGTGCCTGATTTATCGTTTCAAGCTCCTTGGATGCGGTTTAGCGATCGCTTTGCCGCGAATATTAAGCTGCAAGCAAAAGAAAATATTTTAGTAGCGAATAATCGCCTGAATGATGACCCAACGGATATTTACGAGCAACCCGGATATCAAGTCAAATCACGAGAGCAAAAATCGATTATTACTTATGCAGAAGGTAGCAAAGTTACGTTTAACTATACAGACCACTATGGTATTGTGGTTAATCGGTCAAAATCTGGAGGTTTTCAATTAGCTGCTACCCCGGAAACGGAACCGGGACTGTTTAGAAAAGGCATCGTGATTCGGGATAATTGGGTTTATCATACGATGCGGGTGGGGATTCAGGCATCGGGGGCTGGTCTAGTAATTCAAGATAATCAAATTAAAGATAATCCCCGGAAAGTAGCTTGGGTTCATCCCGGAGGGATTCGAGAACCGCGAGGGGCTGATACTTTTGAAAATCGGGCGATCGATTGGTCTGGAGAAAATGTCAATATTTCGGGCAATCAGTATGAAGTTTATCGCCATAGAATCATGGATTCTAAATATTTTAGCACCGATGGGGAAGGAATTTTAATTCAAGAATGTTGTGGCGGCACTAGAGTAAATGGGGCGGAAATTAAGCATAATCTAGGTAATGGTTATATCGGTTTTTATAAGACTCAAGATATTAAAAATGTGACGATTCAAGGAAATACCGTGTTGAATAGTCCGGGAAATAATACCCCGTTGATCTATGTGGTGGCGGATACGAATAATCGCCCCTATTCTATGCAAAATGTACAAGTGAAAGATAATAGAGTTGAGGGCAGTATTTTAGTTAAAGCCAGTGCGGGAGGAACGGGAAATATTGTACAAAATAATCAGGGAAATAATCAAGGGGCGATCGAGGTTTCTTGTCATGTAACGGCGAGGGACAACCAGGGTTTTGCCGACAAACCTTGTTTGCCATAGGGTCGCCATCGGTGTGGGGTGGGCAAGGCATTGCTCACCCTACTATTCTGATGATTTTCTGACGGTCTAGGGAATAAGAAAGTCCCCCTCCCCACTTATAACAAATAACCAATAAGCAATAATAAGTAAATGGTAAGGAATCAAAAGCTAAGAATCAAGAGTAGCAAAAAAGCTTAGAAGGTTTAATATATCTAGTAAGCTGTTAATGCGTCATCCGTAAAATTATGGATGACAAACAAAAGAGACAAGACTGGCATAAGATTAGAGGAGTTTAAGTCATGCCGATCACTTGTAGATTGCGGGAAATGATGGCGGAAAAGAAGTTGAAGCAGTTTGAGGTGGCGATCGCCACTAAGCTGAGTCCGACGATTATTGGCAATCTGTATCACAACCAATTTCGCCGAATTGACTGCAAAACCGCCGAAAAGTTATGTAGTTACTTTGGCTGTGAGTTGGGTGAGTTGTTTCAACTTACTGATCGGCCTTCAGCCTCGTTGGTAGATTCACCCCCATCAAAGCTCAAGGCTTAACGGGTTGTTAAGTATTTTTACTTAGGTTAAGTAGGCTTTACCGGGGAACCGCTGAGGGTGGTGGCGATCGCCTCTCCCTCTTCATACCTTACTCCTGGAATGTAACAATTCTTAATGAAATTTCTCAGCAAATCATTTTAATCTAATAGGTTAGTGGTTTTAATAAATCTAGCCGCCAGCCGTTTATTTTTAAGTGTTGAAAAATCTGGATATGAGCATTAATCTAGCGACTAAATTGCGTGAGGGAACCAAGAAGTCTCACACGATGGCCGAAAACGTTGGTTTTATCAAGTGTTTTTTGAAAGGCGTTGTCGAAAAGAACTCTTACCGCAAGTTAGTCGCCAATCTCTACTTTGTCTATTCGGCAATGGAAGAAGAGATGGAGAAGCACAAAGCACATCCGATTCTATCTCGAATTTACTTTCCAGAGCTAAACCGAAAAACCAGTTTAGAGCAAGATTTGAGCTACTACTTTGGGAGTAACTGGCGCGATGAAATTGTGCTGTCTCCAGCGGGTCAAGCTTATGTGCAGCGGATTCGAGAAATTTCTGCTACGGTACCAGAGTTGTTGGTCGCCCATTCCTATACTCGGTATCTGGGGGATCTGTCTGGGGGTCAAATTCTCAAGAAAATTGCTCAAAATGCTATGAACCTGTCGGCAGGACAAGGTACGGCTTTCTATGAGTTTGCGGATATCGCCGATGAAAAAGAATTTAAGAATAACTACCGTCAGGCGATGAATGATCTGCCGGTGGATGAAGCCACAGCCGATCGCATTGTGGATGAAGCTAATCATGCTTTTGGCCTGAACATGAAGATGTTTAATGAGCTTGAAGGCAATCTGATTAAAGCGATCGGTGTGATGGTGTTTAATAGTCTGACGCGACGACGCGCTCGTGGCAGCACTGATGCAGATTTGGCTACCGCTGAAGCGGGCAACACTTAGGTGGTATTAGGGATTAATTAATTAAATTATTAATTAAATTTCGCTCTCCGCTAGTCTAGAGGCGTGAAATTCTCCCTTAAAGGAAATTTCACGCCTCTAAGAGTTTTTTTAGGTTATTCTGGCCAAATTGATAAGATATATTCCCCTTGGTTGACGGCATGATTGGCGGTGGTATTGAAGACTAAGCCGGGAGTTTGAGCATAAATGGCGATCGCTTCTGGTGGTACACCTTCTTTATTAAAACTGAGTAAACGGTAAAGCAATTGCCCCGCTTGAACCACAGTTCCCAACTCGACCAAATTTTGCACCAATCCACCAGATCCAGCATAATATTCCTGAATTTGACTTTTCCGGTGAAATTGGGTTTGATGGGTCGTGGTTTCCGGGAGGGGAAAACCCGGAATTTCTAACATTCCTTTGACCGCTAAGTAGTTTTTAATCCCTCGGACGCCATTGGCTACGGACTCTGGCTGGATTTGCTGACCTCCGCCTAATTCTAATGTCCAGGACTCTACATCAAACTGTATGGGCTGACCTAATGCGGCGAAACATTTTTCTAGGGCTAACCAGGGTTTGAGAAAGGCTTCATCAAAAGCATCCCCATCATAGTCATTCATTAATACGGCATGAGGGAATAAAAACCCTTTAGCACTATCTTCTCGACTGGAAAAACAATAGAGATAATCTAAGGCGCGAGCGGTGGCACTGTGGCAGTCAATGATGTAATTTGCATCGAGACATAAGGATTGTAATTGATATCGATACAGAATCCGCAGGGGAACATTAAAGGGCGAGTGAATTTGTTGATGTCGTTGGGCAAAACACTGTTGAATTTTTTGCAAATATTGTTGCCGAATAGTTTCTGGGGGCTGATTTAGTTGAGATGCGGCAAAGGCGAAAATGTTTTCGTTTTCTTTTTCATAGTCCCAGAAAATTCTATTCCAGTCCCGGCCATCATAGGGATTATATCGCCCGGTGGCAAAGTGATGCGATCGCTGATTAATGCTCAGAGGATTACAGACGGGAACTAAACAAATTTCTCCTATGAGTTGCTTTGCCTCTAAGCTGCTTAAGAATTGAATTAACTCGTGAATTACGGTGTTACCGGAAATTTCTGCCCCATGTAAATTGGCTTGAATATAAGCTTTTTTACCCGGTTTACTGCCGGTAAATCGATAGGTTTGTAGCCCCAAGCGATCGCCGGATGCCATTTTTAGTAGTGGAATTGTCGAAATCGTGAATTCCATGATTTTTTCTCCATAAAATAAAATAAAATTACCGGTTTTGATTGCCCCGATAGCCCATATGCAGGCTAACAAAATTCTGGTTAATTGAGGAATTGCCGATTAATTTTCCCCACAGAGCTATGGCGGTATTCGGCCTTGCAAAATTTTTGGCGGAAAAACCGGGTTTCTGGCATTATGCTTATAAAATAAAAGGTAACCACCCTTTGCTGCCCCTTAATCCAGCCCGCTCGAGGAGGCAGGATGCAAATTTTCAGGAGATAGTGATGGAAAATCCCCAAAAAAAACCGGGAATATTCCCCATGCTGCGCCGAAATTTTTTATTTTTTATGGTAGTGGGGATGGCAACAGTTTCTAAAGATTTTGTCATCAATAGTTGGCAATTTTTGAGTCCAAAAGCGATCGCGCTATTAAATAGCCGCTCGAATCGCCGTCAATTGTTATCAGAACTTCAACCAGACATGGAAAGGGTGACTCCAGGGATTTCCCCGGCAAAAACAGCGTTAAGCGATGCCCCAGTCATTGCTGCCGCTCCACCAAAAGTGGTCGCACCCGTGGCCAATTTGAACAAAAATCGACCGCTCTCCGTTGCGTATAGAACATTAAAAGATATTTCCTTTTACCAAGGGACCGTTGATTTAAACGATCCAGAAAATCTGCTGACGATTGGTTTAGCTAATAATGCCGCCCAAGCAAATAGTTCTCGGTCTACAAAAGGGGATGAATTATTTGAAAGAATGGTGGCTCGTTCTCGCGCTGCGCTGGTGGTCAATGGGACTTTTTTTAGTATTGATGCCCAAAAACAAGTGATGGGAAATATAGTGGCTGGGGGCAAATTTCTTAAATATCGTCCGTGGGAAAATTATGGCACGACTTTGGGGATAAAAGCAGGGAATCAACTAGAAATGATTACTGCCAGAACCGAAGGAAGACCAAAATGGCAAGAACATTGGTTTTCGATTACCGGAGGGCCAAGATTGCTGAAAGATGGCAAGATTTGGTTAGCCCCAAGAAGTGAAGGCTTTAGAGATCCTAGGGTGTTGAATATTGCTTATCGCACGGCGATTGGATTTTCGACCCAGAAAAAATTACTTTTTTTGTTGGCATTTTTGACTCCCTTATCCTTACAAGAAGAAGCAACCATCATGCAGGCGATCGGTTGCGATCAGGCGATGAATTTAGATGGGGGACGTTCACAAGGATTAGCCTATCATGGAAATATTTTAATTGCTCCGGACAGTTGGTTGACTAATGTGATTGTGGTTTACGATCGCAAATTCCCCGCGCCCAAAGCATTAAAAACTTCCTGGGAACAGCTTCAAAAGGGCGAGCGGCCAGCGATTCCCAAATTTTAAACAGTTATTTTTTTGGTCAAGTCATTTTGGTCAAGTCATTTTGGTCAAGTCAACAGTCAAGAAGTAAGTTGCGGGTTTAAGATACCGGTTTTAAGATATCGGGGGTTGAGCATCTCTTTGTAAATGTTGCCGACCATTTTGGATCACCCGCAGCATATCACTGAGATGATGTTCGAGATTTTGCAAAACCCTGTCGGCATATTCGTCAGCTTCATTTTCAATGGCTTGACATTCCGCGATCGCCTGACGGCGCATTTCCTCAATTTCCTGTTGAGTTTGTCGGCGCAACTGTTCAATCTCTGCAATGGTCTGCTTTTGCGCTGACTCACATTCGGATTTTACTTGTGCTCGCAAGGCTTCTGCTTCTTGTTTGGCTTGACGGACAATGCCAATTTCATCGAGAATTTGCATTGCTCGTTGTTCTGCCGCTTCAATAATGTCCTGAGCGTATTGTTCTGCTTGCATCAGGATGTCTTCTTTCTGCCGGATAATTCGTTCCGCTTCGGCAAATGCGGTGGGTAAATTCAGTCGGATGAAATCGAGTTGATCGAGGAATTGGTCTTCATCAACGAAAAGGCGTCCCGAAAAAGGAATCCGAGGACTGTAGACAATGATGTCTTCTAGGCGATTGAGCTCTTGTTGGATATCGAAATTGGCAGGTGCCGGTGGGGATAGCTCTTCGTTAGAACTTATTCCCTGGTTTTTGGGGTTGATTCGATCTGTGTTTTGGCGTAACATTTATAGATATCGAGCGCGACATGTTCAGGAACAAGGTGACTAATTGAGCCGCCAAACTTGGCGATCTCTTTGACTACGCTGCTACTTAAAAAGCTGTACTCGTTTGAGGTAGCCAGAAAAACGGTTTCAATTTCCCCACGGAGGGTTTTGTTAATATGAGCCATCTGTAGTTCCATCTCGAAGTCTGACAGAACTCGCAGACCTCGGAGCAAGATTCGAGCTTGACGCATTTTGGCATAGTTTACGGTTAAACCATTGAAGGTGTCCACTTCAGCGTTGTCGAGATGTTTGATGCTTTGGCGAATCTGGTCGATGCGCTCTTCCACGGTAAACATCGGGTTTTTTTTGGGATTTAGCAAAACAGCGACAATCAGGCGATCGAAAAGCTTGCATCCTCGTTCTATGAGATCGAGGTGTCCTAATGTAATCGGATCAAAGCTGCCCGGATAGATGGCGATCATACACACAGGGATGTCAGGTAATTGAGAGATAACTTACTCATAGAGTACTCTTAATCAGGTAGTTATGGCAACTCCTAGGCTGTTATTGGTGCAAGTATTCTAACATTTTCGGCAAAGTTGATAATATATATTGCATATTCTTTGGTAAAATTGATTTATTTCTCGGCCAATGGTTACTGCTTGACTCTGGGTGATTTTTGAGTCATTATATGCCATTATATGCTAATTGTAGGAAAATATGTTATGGTCTTACAGAAAAAATCAGAAAAGAATGGGAAAATTATGAAGCTTTGTTTGGCTACAAAAATTACCTAGGCCAAACCTGGTTTTGATGATTCTGGCAATTCTGATTGCCACCCAGTCATGTTATACCGCCCCTGTAGATTCAGAGAAACTTGCCGCCAGCGACGCTAATTTTTTGGGGGTTCCCGTCGGCAAAATTCGCTGGTAATTGAACCTAAAAAAATCCGAAGTAATTGGAATATGAAAAATTTGGTTAACTTAGACCGATTAGCAGAAATTTCCGGTGGAGATGTGCGATTGGAACAAGAACTGTTGCAAGCTTATCTCGAAGATATGAAAATGTTACAAGAGCAAATCCAGAAAGCGATCGCTGCTGAGGATTTTCCCACCATTCGGTATCATCTTCATACCATTAAAGGGTCAAGTAGCAATATCGGTTGCTTTTTTATTGAAGAAATCGCTAGTAAATTAGAGAAAAAAGTCACTCAACGGGAATCTATTTCTAGCTTAATTTCCCTCATGGATGAGCTAGAAAGCCGATTTGCATATGTGGAAGATTTTTTTACCACTAATTTCACCAATTCTTGACAAATTAGTTATTGGTTGTTTGTTTTTGGTTGGGGTGTAGCTGGTAATTTTTTCCCGTTCCTCTGCTCCAGAAGCACCAGAAGCTCCTCATATTTGGTCGGTTTAATATGCACATTTGTGAATGAAAAACAGTATAATTAAATACATTTTATTGACAGCGCTAATTTTTTTAAAAAATTGATCTATAAACAAAAAATCAAAAATGTCAAGTAAAATTAACAATTAATTATAATTAATCAAAATTAGGGCAGATCGGCCTTGGGTATTTCTTGGCTGAGTAAAAATTTTTCCTCTTTGTGCTTATAATATAAAATGGAAAAAATCAAATAAATCATATATTGTATGCAAAACCTGTAAGCCCATCGGCAATATAGTCTGCTTTCTTGCGCCCCTCTCCCCCTGAGCTTTGCCTTTGGGTTAAGCTGCCGTCGATTTAGGGTGAGAGCTTCGGGGTGAGGGCTTTGGGGCAATGTATTAAGCGACTGGCGAACAAGCTATAAGTGGAATACTTTCTCCCTTTTAATCCGTGGAGTCGGTGTTTGGCTGAACCCGGAATGCCGAGCGCGGAAATGCTCACATTGAGAAGATTTCGCATCAAAGAGCATAAACGGTATAACTTTGTATATTTTTTGTATATCTTTCGTATATTTTTTTGGTAAAAATAATTGCTTAATTTAAATTTAGTATTCAGGGATACTAACAATTCCCGACAATTTCAAGTATATTTACTGAATCCCCAGGCAAAACTATACCTGATAAGATGATTGACTTAAATATTTATACGGAAATGTATTAGTATTATGGGGGTAAAGTCAATGAGCCAAACAAATGAAAGTCGTCAAATGTGGCATAGCATTATTGGGAAAATTTGGCAGTCAATGGATCTGAATCAGATTATTGCCACGGCAGTGGATGAATTACTGATTTCTTTGCAAGTAGAACGCTGTAGTTTTTTTTGGTATTCTCCAGAAACTAATCAAGTGCAAGTAGTTTGCGATCGCGATCTGAGTAAAAAAGACAAAGTACAGCTATCGGAATCGCTTGCCGAGGATCTATTTCAAAATTTTGCCGCATTTACCCAGGCGATCGCCTCTGGGCAATTGCTGGTTAACCATGAAAGTACAAACGAAAGTAAAAATGAAAGTACAAATGCGATCGCCTCAGTTAACCCAGAGTCAATGGTAAAACCAGAAAATCCGCCAGCGCTGGGCAAATCTAATTTTTCTTGCTTGTTCGTTCCGGTGAAAAGTCAAACCAATTTGTGCGGTTATCTTAGCTGTTTCGCTCGGCTAGACCGCACTTGGTCTAAGGGTGATATAGAATTAGTCCAATTAATTGCTCAACAACTGGAAATCGCGGTGCGGCAAGCGCATCTATATCAACAAATTGAAAAACAAGCGCAACGAGAAAGACTGGTGAATCAAATTACCAGTCAAACTCGCCAAAGCTTTGAATTAAAAGATATTTTAACCGAGGCGATCGCGCAACTACTAAATGCCTTAGAAGTTGACCGTTGTATTGTGCATTTAGTCGAAGAGTACCAAAACAATCAGGCACTTTCCTGGGATAAACAAAAGCAAATCGCATTTCGACGCCAGCATTTGTTTGAAGTATGCCGAGATCCCTACCCCTCAACTATTGAAGATTTTGATACTCACGGACCCCTGACCGAATGGGTGATTCAAAATCGCCAAGCGGTGAGTATTGCGGATGTTACCAAAGATCCTCGTATTGGTGCGAATAATCCTGAATATATCGCCGCACAGATTAAATCATCCTTAGTGGTTCCGGTGCAAACTCATGAAAAACTCTATGCTATTTTATATCTGAATCAATGTGGTTGTTTACGCTCTTGGTCGCAACAAGATGAAGAATTAACCCAAGCGGTAGCCGATCAATTAGCTATCTCGATTCAACAAGCGGAACTCTACAAAAAAGTTCACACGGCTATGCTCGTGCAGCAAAAAAAAGCGGAGGAATTAAAAGCGGCTTTAGAACAACTGAAACAAATGCAAACTCAACTGATCCAAAGTGAAAAAATGTCGGCTCTTGGACAGATGGTGGCGGGAATTGCCCATGAAATCAATAACCCTGTAAATTTTATTTATGGCAACCTTTCCTATCTAGATTGCTATATCCATGATTTAATGCATTTGGTGCAACTTTACCAAAAACAATATCCTGATCCAGGCGGGGAAATTTCCCAGTATATAGAGAATATTGATCTAGAGTTTTTACAAGAAGACTTAGCGAAAATTTTAGGGTCGATGAGAATTGGCGCCGATCGCATTCGGGAAATCGTGCTATCATTGCGAAATTTTTCTCGGTTGGATGAATCGGATATTAAACAGGTGGATATTCACGAAGGAATTGATAGCACTTTGTTGATTTTGAAAAATCGGCTCAAGGGAAAACCTGGTTGTCCCCCGATTGAAGTGGTGAAAAACTATAGTAAATTGCCCAAGGTAGAATGTTATGTGGGGCAATTGAATCAGGTTTTTATGAATCTGATTGCTAATGCGATCGATGCCCTAGAAGAGTCTAGTCAACATCGCGATCGCCAAGAAATGCAGCAAAACCCGAATCGAATCACGATTTCTACTGAACTCCATTCAAAATCCGTGGTAATTAAAATTAAAGATAACGGCTTGGGCATCAAGCCGGAGATTAAGTCTAGACTCTTTGATCCATTTTTCACTACCAAACCTGCGGGCAAAGGCACCGGGATGGGACTTTCCATCAGCTATCAGATTATTGTGCAAAAACACGGCGGTTCTTTGAAGTGTATTTCCAATCCAGGAGAAGGTGCAGAATTCAGAGTCGAAATTCCCTTGACTCAGCGACCTGTATCCCTAGCCCTGTTGAGTTAATTTTGAGCTAGTTTCATCATTCAGATAGCAGCGATCAACAGTAAGTGAGGGTAAAATTCTCCCTAAGTCCCCGGGTCAAGAGCCTAAAATTTAAAATTGGGGAAAATTGGGTACGAACAGAGGCGATCGCTCTTTTCTCCTTGACTTTTGTCGATTCTGCCAAGATTTTGCCAAGATTCTGCCAAGGTTGTGCCAAAACTATGTGAAGTTTTGTCAAGAAAGCGGCGAAGCATCCCTCTATCTCCCGGTCAGCGTGCCAACTACTTGCCTATTTACTGTTGCCTATTTACTGTATTGAAGTGCAAGATAAAAGTGGCTATTCTTAATCAGCAAGCATGCCAAACCGCAACAAATTTCACTGGGATCGGTATTTACCCGCCTGGATCATCTTGTGCTTCGGAGTCACCATGTCCGCGATCGCCTTCGTCTTGGTCTGGAATTGGGAGAACAGGCGCCGGGATTATGAATTAAGTCGCCGAACCGAGGCGATCGCCAATACCTTGCAGCAAGAACTCAACTCTGATTTAGAAGCGATCCGCACTATTGGGGATTTTTTTACCGCATCGACCGATATCGATGAATCTTCTTTTCAACGCTTAGTCCAGCGACCTTTGTCTCAACATCTTAGTATTGAAGCCTTGATGTGGGTGCCTCGGATTAGCGATCGGCAACGATATGATTATGAGGCAAATTTTCGCGAACAAGGAAATCCGGATTTTGCGATTAAAGAAAAAAATGCTCAGGGTCAAATGGTTTTATCCTCTGAGCAATTAGAATATTTTCCCATTTCCTATATTCAACCAATTAGTAAAAATCATCCTATTTTAGGATTCAATTTAGCTTCCCAGGAAATTTACCGCCAAGGATTAGCCGCAGCAGCGCAAAAACAGGAATTGATTATCACGGAATTAGTTCCCTGGGAGCAAAGTGTCATCGCCAAAGTATTGCCAGAAGAGGCGCGAGCGGCCAACGACTTAAGAGCGTTTGCTATTCAGCCAATTTATCACAATCAAGCTCAAAGCCAAGACTCGGCAAATGTCAGCGAACCATCGAAATCTGATTTACAAGGTTATATTGTCGCCATTTTGCGAGTTCAGAATTTATTTGATGAAAAACTGAGGGGATCTGTGGTAAAAAATATGAATCTGTATTTGTGCGATGTATCTGAAAATAATACCCAAAATGACGCCAAAACAGCCGATGATTCCGGTATATTACTAGCCTTTTATGAGTCTGATAAATCTAACTCTAAACTCGTAGTACCGGGAGTATCTTGTCCTTTTACGGAAAATAATCAAAAGAGGTATGAATTTCTAGAAAGCGAGGAATATCAAGGAGTTAGACATACTATTCAAATAGCAAATCAATCCTGGAACTTATATTTAATGTTAACGGAAGAATACCGCGAAACAGAAATTAAACATTGGCGGTCTTTCGCAACTTTGATGATTGGCTTATTATGGACATTAATTCCCGTCACTTATATGGTGACTTCGATGAGTCGAACGGCTCAAATTGAAAAACTGGCTCAGGAACGCACCCAACAAGCGGAGCAATTGAAGCAAGCCCTTCAGCAGTTAGAAATTGAACAAAAGAACTCAGAACTTCTTCTGCTTAATGTCCTTCCGGAACCTATTGCTAAAAGATTGAAGGAAAAGCCAGGAATTATTGCCGATAGTTTTGATTCGGTGACGATTTTATTTGCGGATATTGTTGGATTTACTAAGGTTGCCGAGAGGATTTCCGCCCCGAAATTAGTAGAGTTACTCAATGAGATATTTTCGGCTTTTGATGAGTTGGCTATTCATCATGGTTTGGAAAAGATTAAAACTATTGGCGATGCTTATATGGTGGTGGGAGGATTGCCCGTGGAACGACCCGACCATGCAGTAGCGATCGCGGAAATGGCTTTAGATATGCAAGAGGCGATCGCCCGCATTGATATTAAACACCGCGAGGCTTTTTGTATGCGAATTGGCATTCATACTGGCCCGGTGGTGGCTGGAGTAATTGGCACCAATAAATTTATCTATGATTTATGGGGAGATGCGGTGAATTTGGCCTCGCGTATGGAGTCTCATGGGATTCCCGGTTGCATTCAAGTCTCCGAAGCAACCTATAACCTTTTGCAGGATAAATATATCTTTGAAAAAAGAGGGTCTATCCCGGTGAAAGGTCGGGGAGATATGACCACATATTTATTGTTAACCAATAAAAAACATATAGTTCCTTCTGTTGATAAGTCCCGGCCTTCTTCCAACCCTAGTTAAGGTATAATTTATGCTATAAAAATGATTTATTTTCGTGATATATTCATAAAATATCCTGCCTAACATATACCCTGTAAAATATCCTGCCTAACATATTACTAATCCCATGACAGAAATTACTAATTTAATCGCCCAAGTTCACACAGAAGCGCAACGGGAAGAGTTTCCCATCGATCGCCCGGTTTATGAATCTGCCGGTTTAGATCCCACTTTCCCGATTCTTTATGGGGGCAATTTGGCTAGTCAACTGTGCATTTTTGCCCGTGATTTAGGCAAGGATGAAGTGTCTGCCCAACAACCTCTATATGGGGCAGCGGGTCGCTTAGTCCGTCAGGGTTTATACCGGGCAATGTTTCACCAAGAACCAACCAGTCCGGGGGATTTACAAATGGTGTGCGAGCGCGTTTTATTGACCAATACGGTTCCCTATAAACCCCCTGGAAATAAAGCCTATTCCACCGCAGTGAAAGAGCGATTTCGGCCTTTTTTGGAGCGGTTGTTAGTGGAACATTGGCAGGGCGATCGCATTATTACTCTGGGAAATGAGGCTTTTCAATGGTTTACTCCTTACAGCAAAAAAGGGGAATTAAAGGAATTTTTCCAGCGCAGCGATCGCTACACAGCCAGCTTAGAATTGACGCTAACCGCGACAGATCCTCAAGGAATAATTCAGCCAAAAATTGTCACCGTAATGCCCTTGCCTCATCCTTCCCCACTGAATCAAAAATACTATGCTCAATTTCCCCTTTTGCTGGCCGCACGTCTAAAAAATCTTTGGGATTAATTCACCGAAATCTGCCGATTCAGGGCAGCTTTATGCGCTTCCGGGATGGAGAGTTTAGGGGGCGGAAACCTTTGTCCTCAACGGTTAACCACAAACAACCTAATCGGACAAACAACTAATTATTAATTGTTATTAATTGGCTGATGCAGAGAACAGCGGCAGGACAGGGCTTTTTGGAGTAATTTTTTATACTCGCTATTGTTGACGATATAGGCACCAAAGCGCTCTAGATGAGGGTTATTTATTTGGGCATCAAATAGGAGAAATTGACATTGACGCAATCGCTCAACTAACTTTACCATTGCCACCTTGGAACCATCAGGAATCCGATAAAACATGGATTCGCCAATAAACGCCCCCCCGATAACAATTCCCAGAATACCGCCAGCTAATTCATTGCCTTGCCAGGTTTCAAAGCTATAAGCCCAACCTGTGAGATAAAGTTCCCAGTAAAGTGCTTTGAGTTCGCTGGTGATCCAGGTAGTTTTCCGGTCAGCACAGCCTTCGACGACAGCAGCAAAATCTCGGTTAATCGCAACGGTAAAACGTTCTTGATTTAAGACTCGCTGTAACGATTTAGGATAGCGAAACCGATCATCCAAAGGAATTAAGGCTCGCTCACGGCTGGTGTACCATCCCAGACGATTGTCTTCATTGGCCATGAGGAAATATCCTTTTGCATATCCCTCAATGATCGCGGGAATATCAAACTGCATCGAAATAAACAGATCCTAGCTGCTACGAGATTTGACGATCGCTCTTTAGTGATTTAGTCTAGCGGTGAATGGAAGATTCTGCCACTGGGGTAGGCATGAGGAACTGCCGACTAATATTATAGATAAAAGTAAACAATGTAAACAATATACTAACCAAGTAAAGCAATGCCCGATCCAATTCCACCAATTACTTTGCCTCCTGCGGCAGATCCCCACCAAGAAGGACAATGGCTGAAAGATTCGTTACATCGTTGGCTCGATCAAGAATATCTCCCAGAACCGGCAAATCAGGAAATTGCCCAACGGGCAGCCCAGATTTTTGTCCGGCATCGCATGGAGGGAGAAAATGACGTGGGTGAACTCGTGATCGCCATTGTGACGGAAATGGCGGGATTTGATTTTTCTCAAAGCTTTTATGGGGAGTTTGCGATCGCCAATGCGGTCAGTGATCTGCTCTTGCAGAGTTTAGGCATCAACAAATGCTGCGGTCAATAAAACCATTAGCGGATTTATGAAGTATGAAGACTGAGGATTTATCAGGTGACACCTAATCGAAACTGATCCATTATCTGTCCCGATTGGCCATGGTTCGTGGTTTGTGGAGTTTCCTGTGTCTTCAGACTTCAGACTTCATCAATCCGGAAAATTTACCAGCTTGACTTAACCACTCCGGGTAAAAGCCCTTGGTGCGCCATATCACGGATCGCATTGCGACATAGACCGAAATCACGATAGTAACCTCTGGGACGCCCGGTTAACCAGCAACGGTTACGGACGCGAGACGGGGCACTGTTGCGGGGTAGGCGTTGAATTTGCCGGTGTATCTCCATTTTTTCTCCGGGGTCAGTCGCTTTAGCAAACTGTTCTTTCAGTTGTTTGCGCTTTTCCGCATATTTCTCTACGAGCTTTCTCCGCTTCCGATCGCGGTTGATCATGCTTTTTTTAGCCATAAATCCTTGTCATCCAAAAAACACAGCATCTTTCATTGTAGCGTACTTTTTTCGGTTTCGGGGAATGTTGGGAATATTTTTTGCACAGATACTTCCAGCCCAAATCGTCCAGACCACAAGAGCGAGATCGCTCTTTCCCCAGCCTACCTGGGCGATGCCTCAATTCTCATGGACTTCCCTGACGGTCGGTTCCTGAAGCCGCGCTGGCCGATAAAATCGGTCAATTTTTAGTTTTTCCAGTCAATTATTTCAGCAAAAATCGTTTAATCGTTCCTAATAGTTCTTTAGGATGAAATGGCTTACAAATATAAGCATCAGCCCCTTGTTTCATCCCCCAATAGCGGTCAAACTCTTCTGACTTAGAAGAACACATAATCACTGGAATACTCCGAGTTTTCGGATTAGATTTAATATGGCGGCAAACTTCATAGCCGTTCATTTTAGGCATAATAATGTCTAAAACCACTAAGTCGGGGGAGTTGGCTTTAATTTTTTCCAGCGCTTCTACCCCATCATTGGCAAGGGAAACTTTTAATCCTCGACTTTGCAGGATTCCTGCAATCATTTCTTGTTGGGTGGGACTATCTTCAACCAGCAGCACGGTAGTCATAGTTTTTTACAAAAATTCGGGAGTAACATCAAAGGGATAACAGGTTATCGTATTCGCTACTATCTATAGTTTATAGTTTACCCATAGTTTACCCATTTTTTTGGCGTTCTGGCTCACGCTTGCAAAAGCGGGCAATGGTTATTGGTGGGAAAGTTGGTTGTGGGAAAGTTGGTTGGAATGTTGTTGGTTGTTGTTTGTTACTCGTTATTCGTTACTCGTCGTTTGAAGTATTATAGCATCAAATCACCAATAACAAGTAAATGATAACAAGTTAACAATAATAATCTAATAGCAGCCAAAGAATCTCTCCTGAAATATCCCTAACCAACCACCAACCACCAACCACCAACCACCAACTTTCCCACAAAATAAATTAATTACCACCACTAATTTTGGCTTTATACCCCTGCTTAATCAGGTATTCGAGGAGTTTCTGTCGATGATCTCCTTGAATTTCAATGGTGTTTTCTTTCACCGTCCCCCCAGCGCCACAGAGGGCTTTTAGCTGTTTGACTAAGGTGGATAAAGTTTCTGGTTTGGCTTGAAAACCTGTAACTATCGTGACCGTTTTGCCTTTACGCTGCTTCCTAGAGGCTTCTACTCGCAGGTTTTGCTGAGAAGGTGGCAACTCAGTGATGCCACGTACCAAAGCGTCAGGCGAAGAAGCTCCAGGAGGCGTTTTGAACTGATCTGCCGGGGTGCCAAATTCTTGGTAAACAATGGGATTCTTTTTTGATTTGCCTTGAGAAGTTGCCATAAGATTTCACGCTGTTAATGCCGAAAGATTGTCAAAAGAATAAAGAATGCTGTAGTGGTTGCAGTCTGGAGTCGCCATTTCCATAATTATCTCAGGAATTATCCGGCGGCGATCGCGCCCGGGGCTAATCACGCTAATTACTAAGTCCTGACCGTCTCTAGCTTAGTATAATTAGGGTTGTTTTTTCAGATTCATCAAGCCAGTGACTACCACCCCTTTACCCAAACCTCCAGAAATATCCCCCAATGCCAGCCAAGTTCCTGATGCCCTGGGAAGATTTGGGCGATTTGGCGGCAAATATGTTCCCGAAACTTTAATGCCAGCGTTGACTGAGTTAGAAGCCGCTTATCAACAATATCGCCAAGACCCAGAGTTTCAAGCGGAGTTAAATCAATTATTGCAAGACTATTGCGGTCGCCCTAGTCCTTTATATTTTGCCGAACGCCTGACTCAATATTATGCCCGTCCTGATGGCACCAGATCGGAAATCTATTTGAAGCGGGAAGACCTGAATCATACCGGAGCCCATAAAATTAATAATGCGATCGCCCAGGCACTTTTGGCCAAACGCATGGGCAAACAGCGGATTATTGCGGAAACCGGCGCCGGTCAACATGGAGTCGCTACTGCCACCGTTTGTGCTCGCTTTGGTCTGGACTGCGTAATTTATATGGGCGTTCAAGATATGGAACGCCAATCCCTCAACGTATTTAGAATGCGGTTAATGGGGGCCGAAGTGCGTCCCGTGGCTGCCGGGACTGGCACCCTGAAAGATGCCACCTCCGAAGCGATCCGCGATTGGGTGACCCATGTGGAAACCACCCACTATATTCTCGGTTCCGTGGCAGGGCCGCATCCTTATCCGATGATGGTGCGGGATTTTCATCATGTGATTGGTCAGGAAACCCGCCGCCAATGCCAAGCTAAATGGGGCGGTTTGCCGGATATTCTCATGGCTTGCGTAGGCGGTGGTTCCAATGCCATGGGGCTATTTTACGAGTTTATTGGCGATCGCCAAGTGCGGATGATTGGTGTAGAAGCTGCCGGTGAGGGCGTTGACACCGATAAACACGCTGCCACTCTGACTCGTGGACAAGTGGGGGTGTTACACGGGGCGATGAGTTATTTGTTACAAGATGATGATGGTCAAGTGATTTCTGCTCATTCTATTAGTGCTGGTTTGGATTATCCCGGTGTTGGCCCCGAACATAGCTATTTAAAAGATACTCAACGAGCGGAATATTATAGTGTGACGGACTCGGAAGCTGTGGCTGCTTTCCAACGCTTGTCTAAGTTAGAAGGGATTGTTCCCGCTTTAGAAACTGCTCATGCGATCGCTTATTTGGAAACTCTTTGTCCCCAACTCACTGGCAGTCCCCGAATTGTGATTAACTGTTCCGGTCGCGGTGATAAAGATGTGCAAACCGTTGCTAAGTTTTTACACCTCGGCGCCTAAATCCCGCCGATAAAAAAACCCGGTTTCTTGAAGCAGCAGATAAAGAAACCCGGTTGAAGAAACCGGGTTTCTGCTGGTCGTAGCAAAAATTGGAGATCAATTCACAATGAGTTTAAAAGAATTCCAAGTCTGTGATAATGATTTATCGGCGGCTCAATTAACCGAGTATTTAAAGGCAGAAGCGCTTGCGGCAGATACAGAAACAATGGGGCTATTACCGTGGCGCGATCGCCTATGTTTGGTTCAACTATGCGATGAAAAAGAGCGAGTCACCGTGATTCGCCTAGCCAAAGGACAGAAATCTGCCCCAAATTTAAAACAACTCTTGGAAGCGCCAAATATTCTTAAAGTTTTTCACTATGCCCGCTTTGACATGGCCATGTTAAGATATCATTTAGATATCTATGTTCAGCCCGTATTTTGTTCTAAAATTGCCAGTAAAATCGCCCGAACTTATACTCAAAATCATGGCCTAAAATCCGTGGTCAAAGAACTGGAGAATATAGATTTAGATAAAAATTGCCAAACTTCTGACTGGGGCAATGCCGCCAACCTTTCCGATGCTCAATTAAAATATGCGGCAAATGATGTGAAATATTTGTTGCCAGTGCAGCAAAAATTAACGGCGATATTGCAGAGAGAAGAGCGTTGGGAATTAGCCCAGGATTGTTTTAAATGTTTGCCGGTATTTGTATCTTTAGACTTACTGCAATATCAAGATATTTTTCAGCATTAATGTGATTTTTGCTTGACCTTTTACCGTCAACAGCGAACCATCAACCTTCACCTTTATTTTCCGAGTAATTATTAACTTAAATATGTCACCAGATATCAATAGTCTGTCCCTAGAAGAACAGGTCGCCCAGTTGTTCGTAGTACGGGCATCCGGTCATTTATTTGACCATCAAATTGAATTCCCTGATTGGGAACCCCCCGCCGCGACTTTACAGCATTGGATTGCTGATTTGGGCGTGGGTGGGGTGATTTTTGTCGGCGGCAGTGCCGGGGATTTGATGTTGCGATCGCACATCCTGCAATCCCAGGCCAAGTTTCCCCTCCTGTTAGCCGCAGACCTGGAAGAAGGGGTGGGTCAGCGGTTTTCTGGGGCGACTTGGTTTGCACCGCCAATGGCTCTGAGTACCATTGCTCAGAAAGATTTAGTTAAAGCAAAAGAATTTGCTTACCGGATGGGGTCGGCGATCGCCCAAGAAAGTTTAGCGATCGGCTTAAATTGGGTACTGGCCCCGGTGGTGGACGTGAACAATAATCCCGATAATCCGGTGATTAACGTGCGTTCCTTTGGGGAAACCCCGCACCTGGTGGCGGAATTGACCAGCGCTTTTATTCAAGGGGCGAAACAATGGCCCGTTTTAACCTGTGCCAAACATTTTCCCGGACATGGGGACACCAGTGTGGATTCCCATTTGGAGTTGCCGGTGTTGCCCCATTCCGCCGAACGATTAGCAGAAATTGCACAGCGACCATTTATTAGTGCGATCGCTTCTGGGGTGGACTCGGTGATGAGTGCCCACCTATTAATTCAATGTTGGGATGCAGAACGACCCGCCACTTTATCTGCCAAAATTTTGACAGGTCAACTCCGGCAAAACCTGGGATTTCCGGGATTAATTGTCACCGATGCCCTGGTGATGGGCGCGATCGCCAAACGTTACGGCGCGACCGAAGCCCCTATTTTAGCCCTAGAAGCTGGTGCCGATATTTTACTTATGCCCGTAGATCCCGCCGCTGCCATTCAAGCAATTTGTGACGCGGTGAAAAGTGGGCGAATTTCCCGCGATCGCCTGAGCGCTTCCGTCGAACGCATTTGGCAAGTCAAGCAAAAAGTTGCCCCAAAAGTTATCGGCGCTCGCTGTTCCGTTCAACCCTTGGCTCAACTAGCCACCCCCGCCACTATGTCACTAAACAATGACATTCTGGCCAGTTCCCAGCAAGTCGGCGGTTCGCTACCCTTGCGCCCAACCCCAAAAGAAACCGGGCAAAAATTACGCAATTTAATTGTTGTCGATGATATACTGCGAGCCAAATACTTAGGTCATCACGTCCCCGCCATTCAAATTCCCCAACAGTTCGGCTATGAAGTGCAAGTAATCGATCAATACATTTCCTTTGCCGACTTAACCGCCGAAGACGAGCAAGAACTCCCGAAATTAGTGCAATTGTTTACTCGCGGCAACCCCTTTCGGGGTAGCGCCAATTTAACCGCAAAGATTGCCAATCAACTACAAGAAATGTTACAACAGGGAGGAGTACAAGGGCTTGTTTGTTACGGTAGCCCATACATTATTGAGAGCTTGTTACCCAACCTCAAAGGAAAGATTCCTTATGTCTTTTCCTACGGACAAATGCCAGCAGCCCAGGCGATCGCCTTAAAGACCTTGTTTGGGCTGTCCCCCTAAATCTTAGTAGCGTGAGTGGTGACAGATCCACCATTAGGAATTTGTCACCATAAAACATGACTCAACCAGTGGGAAAACCATTTCTCCCGCTCCTGACTCCTTGGGTAACACATCTTCAGCGTTTCCCATTTTTTTTCCGAATCGTTATTGAATATTAGCAAATTAACTCAATAGACGCAGATTAATCATCCTTCGGCCTAGTTAGCATATTCTCAAATACTGTCGAACTACTTCGGTACTGATTCGTGCATAAGTATTTATGCGGATATAACATCAGGTAATCTAATGCTGGCAACAGCCCGGAATCAACACAAGCTAAAAACTCTAGACTTGCTCCTTGACATCGTGCTGTATATCTTGTAACAATTGATTTAATCTTTAATCTTGAAAGATTCTGGATATTCATCAACACCACTACTTGCTTTGAAACTCCGTTTGTTCACAACTTCTCCGTTTACTCACACTTAAATAAATACAAGGGGTCAATATGGCTACGTCTACTGTCCAATATTCAATCGACGTTATTCAGCAAGAGGCTCGTCAACTGGTTAATCAGGGACTGGTTAGCCGCCAGCAACCAATCTACACACTTTGTCAGTACATTCCCGCTCGCGAATGGGCTTGTGTAGAATGTGAACTAGAAAGATGTGACTTTTTGCTCCGCGATCGCATTGGCGATCTGATGGGCAACGAAGAATGGGACAACGACTAAATGTCAAATAACAAATCGGTTAATCTAAGTCTTTGAAGGCGATGGAGGCGATCGCGCTTTAAAGATTTATAGACAGGGTAATAGATAGGGTATAGACAGGGTAAATAAAACATGGCAGCCTTTGATAAGCGGCCTTTGATAATTGGCCATTGACCATCGCTGATCCGAAAAAAGCGAAACCAAGACAAAAGTAATTAAACTCGTCCTACCCTGACCTGTTTTAAAGTCAGCAGATTCACTGACTTAATTTAAAGTTTGTTAAAGTTTGGTCGGATAGCCTGATTTGATTCACCAAATAAAGATTCAACCAAAAAGTAACCAAAAACCCGCCAAAAACCAACCAAAAGCCAAAAATAAACCAAAAATAAACTAAAAATAAACCAAAAATCAGCCAAAATCTTTTCCGAGCCAATGTTTTGGCTTCAACAGCAGGTCTTTTGATTGATTAATAACAAGCTCTTTTGCAATTAATGAGCTTAGAGAAATATAAATGTAAGCCTCACCCGCTGGCTTCGCCCTCTTGTCAGTGGTGAGGCTTATTTATTTGTGATTTGGGAGCGGAAACCGATCGCGGCTGCCTCAATTGCCCTTTTCTTGTTGAAGTTTCTCTAACTCAGCCCGAAGACTGGCGATTTTTTGCGTCAATTCATGTAATTCTGACTGCACTTCTGAATCGTTCGGGGGCGTTGGATTCGATTCCTTCGCTTCTGGCGATTCCGTCGATCTGTCCGTTCCTTCAGTCTCAGGGCTAGAAGCCGTTTGCTGACTCCATAAATTCTCCACAAACTTCCGGGCTTCCTGTTCGGTCACTTCTCCTTTTTCTGCCCACTGTTTTGTCAATTCGTCCCAATTGGCATCCCACGGGTTGAGGTTCTCTGGTTGTTTTTGCGGGTCTTGCAACAGTTCGATTAAGGAAGCCGTAGCGCCAACAGCGACGCGAAACCCAGTTTGTACAGATTCCATCAAGTTATTAGTGTTCATCAGTTTTAAAATGATTCTTTGTGTTTCACATCATAGCTTAAAGGTTTTTTTATGGGGAAAGGAGGTGTGGGGAGCTTTCGGAGCGGGGGAGCCGCCATCGAGCGGGGGAGCTTTCGGAGCGGGGGAGAACAATTAACAATTGATAATTGACAATTGACAATTAAATAGATAAATTATCAATTATCAATTATCAATTATCAATTACACCCCAACTAACAACCAACAACCAACAACCAACAACCAACAAATACATGAAATTGCATCGGCAAATTTTGGATCAGTTGCCCCAACTTAACCAAAAAATTTGGCTGCTAATTTTGGGCAGATTTTTATCGGGAATTGGTACGGGATTTACTTTATTTTATGCCCCAATATTTTTTGCTAGTGATGAATTGGGATTAAGCAAAACCGCGGTGGGATTTGCTTTGGGGAGTATTTCCGTTTCTGGCGTGATTGGCCGCTTTTTGAGTGGTTCAATGAGCGATTCTCCCAGGTGGGGCAGAAGACGCACTCTGCTTTTGTCTACTTTGGTGTCCAGTTTTGCTTCTTTTATTTTAGCTAATACTTACGGTTTTTATATATTATTATTTGGTAATTTAATCCAGGGTTTAGGAATTGGTTTATATTGGCCTGCTACTGAGGCCGTGGTGGCTGATTTAAGCACGGGAGAACAGCGCCATGAAGCTTATGCGATTACTCGATTAGGAGATAGTTGTGGTTTAGGTTTGGGAATTATCCTGGGCGGGATTTTAGTTTCTTTAATTGGTTCTTATCGGCTTTTATTTGTGGTGGATGCGATTTCTTTTTTGGTGTTTTCCGGGGTGATTTATCAAGCAATTCCTGAAACTTGTCAGTTCGATCGCCATCAAGAGGATAAATTAGAAAAAAATGGCTGGTTGGTTGCCCTGAGCGATCGCACCTTATGGATTTATTGTGTCGTGAATATTATGTTCACCACCTATATTTCCCAAGTTCAAACCGCTATGCCAATTTATTTTAGTCAGTTTGTTGGCTCAGGTTTGCCCACACTCTTAATTAGTGCTTTATTTACTTGGCATCTGGTACTTTCGATTATTCTCCAATTACCAATTGCCCGGTTTCTCCGCCGCTTTAGCCATGCTAAGGCTTTGATTTTTTCCAGCATTTTATGGGCAATTGGTTTTATTTTAACCGGGCTGACGGGAGTGATTAACTATGCTCAAACTCCTGTGGCTTTATTGGCTTCAGGAGTCCTGGCGCTTGCCACTGTCGCTTATTTACCTTCTGCCTCTGCTTTGGTGGCAGATTTAGCCCCGCCATCGGCGCTCGGGGTCTATCTTGCGATTAATTCTCAATGCTGGGCTGTGGGTTATTTTATTGGCCCGGTTTTGGCGGGTTGGACATTCGATCAACCCCGTCCTTGGGCTGATTTATTATGGCCTGGTTGGGCGGTTACAGTCCTGGGTGCGATCGCGATTTTGCAATTGTTAGATCGAAGTTTAAAAAGTAATCATTAAACAAATAGTAGAGATAGCGAGCGAGCGGATCTGATTTTTGCGGGGAAAAGAAGATAAGTATATGATTGGGGTGGTAGGATAAAAGCGATCGCCAAAATTTTCCCGTCTGGCTACCCCACAATCACTCCTCAAAATCAGTGATTCTATAATTACCCTCGAAAAAGAACAGTAGCTAGATGGCTGAAACCTAGATATGGTGAAAAATACGATAAATGATAGTAGTATTCAAGGTCATTCGGCAAAATCAAAACTCCGCCCCCAGAGTTCAGAGTTACACCCTCGACGTGCAACCGGGCAATACCATTCTCGACTGCCTTAATCGGATCAAATGGGAGCAAGATGGCACCCTGGCGTTCCGCAAGAATTGTCGCAATACGATTTGCGGCAGTTGCGGCATGAGGATTAATGGTCGTCCTGCCCTTGCTTGTAAAGAAAATATTGGGGCTGAACTGGAAAGACTGGAAAACATTGCCCAGCAAAATGCCGAACAAAGTGCCAGGGAAAATGGAACCTCTTGTTTCTTCCCCAGTATTCCAGAAATTACGATCGCACCAATGGGCAATATGCCCGTGATTAAGGATCTGGTGGTAGATATGACCAGTTTCTGGAATAATCTGGAAGCGGTGGAGCCTTATGTGAGTACCAAGGCCCGTGTGGTGCCAGAACGGGAGTTTCTCCAAACCCCGGAAGAACGCGATCGCCTCAATGATATGGGTAACTGTATTCTTTGTGGTGCTTGTTATTCTGACTGCAATGCCAGAGAAGTAAATCCCAACTTTGTTGGGCCTCATGCTTTGGCCAAAGCTTACCGAATGGTGGCAGATAATCGGGATGCCAAGACCGAAGAGCGGTTAGAAATTTATGATGATTTAGAAAGCGGGATTTGGGCTTGCACCCGTTGCTTTAATTGCAATTCTGCTTGTCCAATGGGAGTTTCTCCCCTGGATCAAATTAGCAAAATTAAAGGGGAAATTCTGGCCCGCAAAGATGCCAGCGCTAGTCGGCCCGTGCGTCACCGCAAAGTGTTATTAGAACTGGTGAAGCAAGGGGGCTGGGTGGACGAACGGAAATTTGCCGTGATGGTGATTGGTAACTATTTCCGAGATGTCAAAGGCTTACTCAGTCTCGGCCCCGTGGGTTTACGCATGGTAGCAAACCGGAAGTTTCCCTTAACCTTTGAACCGTCCGCAGGCACCAAAGAAGTGCGAGCGCTGATTTCATCAGTGCAAGAATTAGAATCAAAATCTGCTGCAAAAGTTTAGGAAACACTAGGAAACACTAGGAAACACTAGGAAACACTAGGAAACATTATGAGTTCAGAAAAACCCTCGCCACCTGTTACCGCAACTCAAGAGTCCCCCAGCGAACCCGAACCTGCCTTTGGTTGGAATCTTTATGCCGAACGCATTAATGGCCGATTTGCCATGATTGGGTTTGTGGCGTTATTGGTCTTAGAATTCTTCACTCACCAGGATTTCTTTACCTGGGTTGGCTTACGTTAATTCCCCAGTAGGGTGGGCATTGCCCACCCTACTTTTATGCTTCAAGTTACGTTAATTCCCCAGTAGGGTGGGCAACATTTGCCCACCCTACTTTTATGCTTCAAGAAACCGGATTTTTATAAGTAGGAGTTGCCGCGATCGCCCGCATGGTAGCCGCTTGTTCTTGTTCAGCTTGTACCTCGGCTTTGGCTTCGGCGACTAAATCGCCAATCACTTCCCCGGTTTCCGCGATCGCGCTTACGGATTTTTGATAAAGTGACAGGCCAGTTTTAATGGTGGCTTTGGCAATCGGTTTAAGCAATGGCACCACCGTTGGTGCCAACACCACTGCCCCAAGACCCAGCAGAATAGCCCGCGTTGGATTGGCTTTGTAGAAATTGGTCATAGAATTGACCAGGGGTATTTGATTCAGTTGATTCAGTTGATTTTGATATTGATTGGGGTTTTCCATTGTTTTTCTCCTAAGAGTTGTTGGTTGTTGGTTGTTGGTTGTTGTTTGTTGTTTGTTGTTTGTTGTTTGTTGTTTGTTGTTTGTTGTTTGTTGTTTGTTGTTTGTTGTTTGTTGTTTGTTGTTTGCACCTCCGCACCTCCGCTCCCCCGCTCCTCTGCTCCTCTGCTCCCCCGCTCCTCCGCTCGATTGGCGGCTCCTCTGCCATTTAGCCGGTTAACTGGTGCTGAATCAACGGACGGAGGCTATTCAGACCAGCAGCGATCGCCGAACCATTGTGAATCATCGTGGCAATTAAGGGATTGAGTCCCACGGTAGTGGCTAAACCCAATGCCAGTAAGTTTGGCCCGACCACTAAAACGGTATTTTCGGAAATCACCCGTTGAGTATCTTGGGCGATCGTGATCGCCTCTAACAATGCCTCCAAGTTATTATTCATCAGCACCACATCAGCGGTTTCCCTGGCGACATGGGAACCATCCTCGAAGGACACCGAAACATCCGCATAAGCTAAGGCGACGGAATCATTCAACCCATCCCCCACAAAAGCTACGGTATGAGAAGCCCGGTGTAAATCTCGCACAATTCGCGCTTTTTCTTCGGGAAAAGCTTCTGCATGGACGTGGCTGGGACTAATGCCCAACTGCTCACCCACTGCCTGCGCTCGCATCTGAGAATCCCCGGTCAGCAAATGCACTTCTATGCCCAAGTCCCGCAAGCGACGAACCAGGGGGGCACTTTCTGGACGCAGGGGATCGGTATAAGAAATCTCGCCTACCAATTGTCCATCACAGGCAACATAAATTGTTGATTGTTGGTGGTTGGTGGTTGGTGGTTGGTTCCCGCACCCCTGCTCCTCTGCTCCTCTGCACCCCTGCTCCCCTGCACCCGATGGCGGCCCCGTTAAGGCTGGCAAATTAATCCCTGCTTGGGCTAAAAGTTTCTGGTTGCCTACCAAGACCGTTTGACCGTCGATTTCGGTACGTACGCCGCTACCGACTTCATAATGCCAGTTTTGGCGTTGCGGGATGGTCAAACCGCGATCGCTGGCTGCCCGGACAATGGCCTCAGCCACAGGGTGAGTAATGCGTTGTTCTGCTGCTGCTGCCAACTGTAACACTCGGTCTGAGGAAAAGCCGTCAGCAACGGAAATCACGTTTGACAGTTGGATATCTCCTTGGGTCAGGGTTCCGGTCTTATCAAACACTATCGTATCTACTTCCGCCAACTGTTCCAAGGTGCGACCACTGCGGACTAAAATCCCATGTCGGGTGGTATGGTTCAATGCCCCTAAGAAAGCGGTGGGAATGGACACGCGAATTCCGGTGACAAAATCCAGGGTAAAAATGGCCGCGACTCGCGCCGGATCGCGGGTAGTCATCAAGACCACTGTGCCCAAGACCAAAACCGGCAGAATCAGGCGAGCGGCGATTTTCTCTGCATAGTTGGCCATGCGGGTGTCATGGACTGGGGCTTGACTTAATAGGGCAAGAGATGCTGCCGCCCTGGTTTGATTGCCCACTTTTTCGGCGATCAGCCTTAATTTACCCGATCGCACCAAAGTAGAAGCATAGACATAAGTCCCCACTCCCGCCACAATTGGCATGGATTCCCCGGTTAATTTTTGTTGGTCAACGGTTGCTTCACCGGCTTGCACGGTGCCATCGACGGGAATTTGTTCCCCTGGGTAAACCTGGACGATTTCTCCGACTTGTACCTGGTCGCTCTTAATTTTGACAATTCTATCCTCCCGTACCACCCAAGCAAAATGACCGATAGTATCCAACAGGTCAGCAGTTTGTATCGCCGTAGAACGGGCGGTTTGTTCCCGCAGGACATCCCCGATCCCGTGAAGGGTCATCATCAATGCGGGAGTGATTAATTTCCCTTGAATGGTACTTAAGGAAATTGCCATTAAGTCTAAGCAGTCGATATTCAATCGATGCTCGACAAAAACGCTATTGCTGGCTCGTTGGACGACGGGCAAGACACAAGCCCCCAACACTCCAGCGGCGGCAACTTTCAGCAATGAATGGATGAAGCCAGCGTTGACTGGCCAGCGTTGACTGGCAACCGCCAACAAAGTCGCCAAAATCGGCAAGCGCAGGCTTGACCAGCCTCTATCTTCGTCTTCGCTGTCTGATTCGGCGTTACATTCCGGTTCAGAATTGGTTCCGGGCAGCGTTGCGGAGCAATCTCCCGGTATTAATGGGTTGTCAAAGAAGTGCAAAAAATAATCTGGGGCAGCGATCGCGGCAATACTTTCCGGGCGATATTGGATGGCGATCGAGGCACAAGCCTGATTAATCCGCACGCTGATAATCCGGGGATCGGCTTTGAGGCGATCGCGGATGCGTTGCGGAGCAATATCGCGTATTTGTATCGGCTGGCAATTCCATAAAGCAGGCATGCGCAAACGAATGCGTCCTGGAATCGCATGAATCACTTGTACCCCACCAACCAAAGAATTTACATGGAGTACAGAACAATCGGTCATGGCCAGTTTTTCCTACAGATTGCCCCAGTTAACTGAGGCGGCTTGCTAATTTTGGCTGACTAATTTTACAGGGGGATTTAGGCGGGAACTTCGGTTTCAGCGGTCTTAATTAAATTCATTAAGCGCAAACCCAACTCCCAATCAGCCAGTTGCCCCGCTTGGTAATTAATCACCAAGCAAGAGGCAGCGTAGTTAATCCGCGCATTAATCACATACTCGTCATCATTGAGCACTTGTAATAGCCGTTTGACGAATTCAGCATCTTTTTTAGTCCCCTTCATCAAGTCTTGGGGAATTTTTAGCCGCACCCGACCGGGAATCGAATGAATCACCTCATAGCCGCCCCAAGTGGTAGGAGTGCTGGGTTTTCGGCTGAATTTTTGTGTTGCGGCGATCGAATCTGCTTCGGGATTTTTCAGCTTAAACAAAATCTGACGGGTAATACTTGCCACGAGTAAGTTCACCAGCAGCGCTTGTGCCCCTCGCAGTTGAAAACGGCTCGTAATCATCAATCCCAGCACAACTGGGAGAATCATTTCTATTTCCCCATGTTCTGCCAAAAACTCACTAATTCTGAGATCGGTTGTGGCTTCAGAAGTCTGGCCAGTACCGACCCCTGGGGTGGCACCATTTGTGTAAGTAGCATTGGTCATTTTTCGTTTCCGTCCTGGTTGTCTCTATGAAGGCAATTTTGATTTCACTATGAGTCTTATTAGGAAATTAATCAGCTGAATGCTTAATTTTTCTACTCAGAGCGTGAAATTTAAATTACACAACTAGACAATTGAGGACAGCCTCCGTCTAAATTACTCAACGAACTGGATGATTTTCTCCGGGGCGCTAACCGAATTCCCTCTGGGACGCTAGGTAGGCGCTCGGACTCTGCCATTGTTATTAGGCGGCAAATGGCTTTATAAAATCAAGACCGATGATTTGCAGAGAGAAGATTTTGCTCTCTGATTCTGTCATTATACTCCTATTAATGAAAATCGGCAAGAGTTTTTAAAATGAAAATTTTTCTCATTCTCAAATCAATGAATTTATTGACTAATAGAGCGGAAGAGAAAACCCCAATTTGCCATAGAAACAAACCGGGTTTCTTGAAGAAATCCGGTTTCTGAGGTTTTTTATTCCGATCCTATTTACAAAAATTAATGCCATAGTAGAGGCGCTACGGAACAGCGTCCAAATAAACATTGGAATTGTCGCAATAATTTTTAAAATTGGTATAGCCTCGAAATCGTAGCAATAATTTTTGAAATTGGTATAACATCCACCAGAAAAAAGTGGTGAATTTATTTCTGCCTGTCTAATTATCTGCGCTCGCACTGTAAATCGTCAATGACTTTTTCATAGTACCAATTTTCCGAACGCCCCGGATTTTTCTTCTTCGCTTGTTCTATTAATCTTCTCGCTGCCTTTCGATCTCCATACAGCAATTTTAATAAACGCTGTTCTAAATACTTACAGTCGGATTTAGACTTAAGTGAAAACATGAACCTAATCGGAGCTTTGTTGTTTACTTTTTTAGAGCCAATATTTAGTTTTGAAATATTTTTAAATCGCAGTATCCCGGTTTTCCATAAAATAAAAAACAATAAAATAAAACCAATAAATATTGTCAATAATAGTGGCTCCATAATAGTGTCTCCATTTCACTGATTTCTTTTATGCCTTTAGATACCAGTATACAGTCTCAGCATAACCTCTAGAAAAAACCAAAACATAACTGCCTGGATAAGGGCGAAGCATAAAAACCTACGGGCATAGCTTCGCTTACCGGGTAATTATGTTAACGGTCAAAACCCAAAATTAACTGTATGGGTAAGGGCGAAGCATTCGGATAATAATACTATTTACAAAAATTTATGCAACAGTTTGGGCGCAATAATTGCGCCCAAATTAATCTCGTAATTTTAGCAATAATTTTTGAATTCGGTATGACTCTATTCCTCAGAAAGAATTGCCACCCAATAGATTTGTATGATTGGGTTAATCCCGATTTCTATGGGGATATCTCTGAGGAAATATGTGGTACTCCGGTTTGAGTTTCAGTCCAATAAGGAGGAAACTTGGCCTCGATTTTTGAATAGGAAAAATCTGATGATTGTGAAGCAGCCAAAAATGGTTTAATTAAGTTTTTCAGCACAGGTCGGCCAAATTTAATCATGGCTGGCCAAGCTACAGTGCCAAAGGCGATCATACTTAGTCCGAACAAGGCAGCAGAATTATTATTTTCCGGTGGCTCTTCCAGAATTTCTCTGAGATGAAAACTCAAAACCGACTTATCCAAATGAATCAATGACATTTGTAATTACCTCCATTGTTGCCGTTTAGATCGGTTCAGATTTACTTGGTATTTTAAAAGTATTTTAAACTAAATCTGAACCAATAAAGCAGTAAACTTTTTTATGGGTAAAAACTCCTTGATGGTTGATTTTTTAGCGGATGGGCAATACACGCTTGCTTGGTATTGCCTAAAAAAGCAAATTCTATTAACAAATTCTATGACACTTTTGCAGCAGCCAGACTAGAGTCATTTCCGCCAGGGGATGATGATGATTCGTCAGTTTTTTCGGCGATGATGGAGTCGATCTGCTAATCGGTTTATCTCATTCAACAATAAATTCAGTCTGAGTCAGCAGGCGATAGTACACCGGCACCGCTTCGCGAACGCCGAAAGACATTTTTACCTGCCAAGTCCCTGGTTTTGCCTTGTCGCCCAATTGATAAGAACAAGCACTTGTCCAAACATTATGATTAATCAGTTTTGTTTGATAGAGGTTTTGATGTACGACTTGACCTGTGGGGTCAATCCAATCACAACTGAGTGATAATTTTCGATCTTTGGGGGGGTTTTGCAAGGTCACGCGGTAGTAGAGGTGGGGACGTTCTTGACGATTAAAAACAACAAAGTAGTTGCCATAATCGTTGGACAAGACGATCCGAGTCTTAGACGGTGGGGGATGAGCAATTCGATTGGCGATCGCCTCTTTCCGGTCATTAACCCAAATTATACTGGATATCATCGCCCCCACTAATCCTACCTGTGCAATTGCGGCCATTCCGCGCAGCAGATCCGCAAAGGGAATCGCCAAACTGGGTTTTTGGCCTTTTCTCGCGACGGGTAAGGCTTTTCGGCGTTCGAGCGAGACCCGGACGTGATCGAGTAACCGATCAGGAAGGGGCAATTCTGGCCAGATATCCTTGACTTGTTCCCAGTCTAGTTCTCGGCCATCGTAAGACAGTGGTTCCACTGGGATGATCGATCGAGCTACTACTGGGGATGCTGTAAGTTTTTGATTCATGACCCAATGTTGAATCCCGTTGTGTTTATTGTAGCTGTTTTGACAGATTTTTTAACCTTTTTAGCAGTGAAAAGAGAGGAGCCACAGGTGCGATATTGCTCCGCAACGCCGAAGCAAATGGGGAATCGCTCAGGAACTCAACCACTTTTAATCCAAAATCCCCAAAAAATTCACCCTATTTATAGTAAAATCTTAGAGCGCACTGCCACCGAGTTTACCATCAAGGTATAGGGCTGGCTCTGTAAGCCAAATTACTGTAAAATCAACTGTAAAATCATAAGTCTGTAGTCATCGGCAAATGACCCGGAAATCGTCTGATTACTTGTTGGAGTATATTTGGAGTATTGGGAGAAAATTTTATGCGGATTCTGATTATGGGCGGCACCCGATTTATTGGGGTTTATTTAACAAGAATCTTGGTAGAAAAAGGTCATGAAGTTGTGTTATTTAATCGCGGCCAAAAACCCGCCCCGGTGGAAGGAGTGCAGCAAATTCACGGCGATCGCACCGACCCAGAACAGATCAAAACCAAATTAGCCCATGAAAGTTTTGATGCGATTTTTGATAACAATGGCCGCGAACTCAGCGACACCCAACCGTTAGCAGAAATTTTCCAAGGCAAGGTGAAACATTTTGTCTATGTCAGTTCGGCGGGAGTTTATCTTAAATCCGATCAAATGCCCCATTTAGAAGGAGATGCGGTCGATCCAAAAAGTCGTCACAAGGGCAAATTTGAAACGGAAAGTTATCTGGAAAACCAAGGACTGCCCTTTACTTCCATTCGCCCAGTTTATATTTACGGCCCGCAAAACTATAACCCTCTAGAAGCTTGGTTTTTTGACCGCATTATGCGCGATCGCCCCATCCCTATTCCCGGCAACGGAATGCACATCACCCAACTCGGTCACTGCCAAGACCTCGCCAATGCAATGGCAGCAGTTCTGGGTAACTCCCAAGCGATCGGTCAGATTTACAATATCTCAGGCGATCGCTATGTCACCTTTGACGGAATAGCCCGGGCTTGTGCGGCGGCGGCAGGAAAATCTCCTGACTCGATTCAAATTGTCCATTACGATCCAAAACAATTTGACTTTGGCAAACAGAAAGCTTTCCCCATGCGGGTGCAGCACTTTTTTACCGACATTCACAAAGCCAAGCAAGAACTCAACTGGCAACCTAAATTTGATTTAGTCTCTGGTCTGCGAGACTCGCTGGAAAAAGATTATCTGGCAAAAGGTCAAGATAAGGCGGAAATAGACTTCACTCTTGACGATCAAATTCTAGCAGCCGTTAAACAATAGACAAGAAGGCTTTCATGGTAAAAAGCCCCCCTTGGGAAGGGGGGTTGGGGGGATCTCTTCCCCAGTCTGGACTGGTTAATTCTGATTAATTAACGGATGAAGTGGATGGGTTTTTTTGTGGCCATAAATGTGGCCATAAATAGATCAGACCGGAAATTAGGGTAAGTCCGACGGATATCCAAAAGGCGATTCCGCAAAGCGGATTGCGAATGCGAACCGCGCCGATAGAATTCCAAAAGTCAGTGGGAATCATCAATAAGGCGATCGCCACGATTTGGGAAACCGTTTTCAATTTGCCCCAAAAGTTCGCCCCGGCGATCGCACCGCTGAGACTGGAGTTAACCCGCCAACCGGCGATCGTCAACTCCCGCGCCAAAATCAGAAACACCCCCCAAGCGGGCAAATCATTCCATTCAATAAATACCAAAAGTGGTGCTAACACCAACAACTTATCCACCAACGGATCTAAAAATTTACCCAACTCAGTGACTTGGTTGAGCTTTCGTGCCAAATAACCATCCAACCAGTCCGTCCCGGCAGCCACCAGAAAGACTCCCAGACAGATCCATTGCGACGTGGGGGTGCGATCGTGCAAACTGTAAAGCAAAAAAGGCACCGCCAAAAGACGGGAAAAAGAAATGGTGTTCGGCAGATTAATAGACACTGGGCAGAAATCAAGAAACGAATCAAAAACAGCAAGAACAAAAAATTAAGGGGCAAGCCCGAAGAACAGCCCCTACGTTATCACTTTTTGTCAGCGGTCAAATTTTTAGAGATGAATTTAGAGATGAATCTCTTGAGATAAATCTTTACTTGAGTAAGTAAAGACGACTTTAGTAAGCCCCATCTTTATTTAAAATCACCACTAAAGTTTTAACAATCAGTCGAATATCGTAGAGCACTGACCATTTGCGCTGGTAGTCCAGATCCATTCTGACCACCTCTTCAAAATCTTTTACCAAAGAACGTCCGCGGGTTTGCCACTCACCAGTGATTCCCGGTTTGACATCCAGACGTCGCCAATGATGGGGTTGGTATTGAATCACTTCATCCAGAGTGGGGGGACGAGTCCCCACTAAACTCATATCACCCATCAGTACATTCCAGAACTGCGGCAGTTCATCTAAGCTAGTGCGACGCAGAAAACGACCAACCTTGGTAATTCTAGGGTCATCAGTATTTTTAAAGATGAGTCCTTCGGCTTGATTTTCGACTAAATGCTTGAGTTTGTCAGCATTGACGACCATTGACCGGAATTTCCACAATCGGAAACGGCGACCTTTATAGCCACAACGGATTTGACTGTAGAAAATCGGACCCGGATCGTCGATTTGGATGGCGATCGCTAAAGGTATCAGTATAATTGCGGTAATCGTTAGACCCACCAAAGCGCCGATAATATCAATGAAGCGCTTGATTCGACTATTCACTGACTGATGCACCTCGCCTGCCGGATCATCTGGGAGTTCTTTGTCAAGAAAAAATGACTTTAGAGATACTGGAGTAAGTATTTTTGAACTCGTAATCATGGCTAAAACCCAGTCTTTGAGATATTCTGATTCCTGGCTATTGCCAATATATCTGTATTTTTTCAGGTTTACTATGTTTTTGCGGACATTTTACTGAATCTTTATAAATCCATGAAAGTTTTTAAAGTTTTTCAGAATTTGTCTGATAGCTAGTGTTTTTTTAAATTACTTATGTTGAATTTATTGGGTTAATTATGTTAGATTAGTGAATTTTTACTTGTGTTAGGTGTGTTAGGTGAGTCAACTTTTGTTTCTGTCTGTTTAGCAAAAAATAAGTAAAATAATCACCTTTGATTTCCCCTTTCCCCTAAGTTAGATCGGGTTTTTATCTAAATCTGGGTAGTTATGCGAAACCATTTAATTTATAGAATTTCGAGGCGATCGCCCGCCAAAATTTGTTTCCTGGCAGAAGTGTTAAATTTTTGTCACCGACGATACCAATGGGATGACCCAGAAATCTCCGGATTAATCAGCTACCATACTAAGGCACAAGCAAAACAAAAGTGAGCTCCTAACCGCGCTCATCTCGAAGAAAACTTGAGTTAATCTAATTAAGCCACAATTACCAGTCAAATGTTGTTAAATTGACAGAACAAAAATTTATTTTCACAGCGATTTTCTATTGAATAGACTACAGATAAGACCACAGGTATTAGTAGGAACGAGGTGTTCCAGCATTAAATGCCTGTTTTGAACCCTGGAATACCGGAATGCTTCGCCCCTACATCTAATGTTTGGAATGATGTTTGGAATGTTTGACAGCAAATTTTCTCCCCCTAGGTGTCCCCCTAGGTGTCCCCCTAGGTGTCCCCCTAGGTGTCCCCCTAGGTGGTTTTTAGCCAAACAAATCTTCATCAGAAGGAATTGAAGTCATGGAAGTGCGATGCCGCAAAGCCGATCGCGAATCCGAATCGCTCAATTGGGCAAAAAAATCATCTAGGTTTAATTCGGAGGAATCGTCTGATGCGAGATTGATCTCAGAATTTGGCTCCGAGATCCAACGCTCAATATCTGACAAATCTTGATTTTCCACATCATTTGATGTTTCACTTTGTGAAGTTTCTGTGGAAAGATTCAATCCGGCAAAGAAATCATCAACGCTGGAATTAATCTCATCGGCTGGTTCTGGTTGTGCAGGTGCGATCGCCTCTGGTGATGGGTTAAAATCCCCCACTTCTAGCCAATCTGGATCGGAGGATTTGGCTGGTGGTGGACTGGCAGCGATCAACTCAGCAAAAATCTCGTCGAGGCTTAAGTCATTTATGGCTGACTCTGGTAGGGAAACTGGAGGGATGGAAGCGTTTTGAACCGTCTTGACCGCCTCACGAGAAATTGTCGCCGAGGTTTTTGTCAGTTTGACATTCGGCGTTTTGATCGGTTGTACTTTAATCGGTTGTACTTTGTTTTTAGGGGAGGAAATTGGTTCTTCGACTATAAAGTCGGCAAAGATATCCTCTTCCTCAGTCGCTTGCTCCTCAGATCGATCCGCGATCGGAGTCGTTGGTGTGGCTGGAGTTGCAGCCGGGGTGGCGACGGGGCTGAGGTTGGGGGCGGGTTCTTCGACTATAAAGCCGGCAAAGATATCCTCTTCCTCAGTCGCTTGCTCCGCTACTTGGGGCGCTACCTGGGGCGCTACTTGGGGCGGTAAGGCGGCTTCTGGGCGGGTGATTTCGGCGGAGGCTGCGGGTTGGGCTGCCGGTTGGGCTGCGGGTGGGGTTGCCGGTGGGGTTGGTAGTTGGGCGGTGATGGCAGGAGCATTTAATTCCGGGGATGATGTGATGCGATCGCTTGTTGACTCGTTGCTTGATTCTTCGGCGATCGCCTCTCCCCAGCCCCAATTGTCAGCAATCGGGCTGATTGACGTGGCTGAAACTAAATCGGCACCTAGCTGATTTTCTGCTTCTTCCAAGATTTGTAAATTCAGCAAATCCTCACCTAACTTTTGCAGAATACTGGTGTCAACGGGCAATTCTGGGATTAAATTTTTTGTCAGTGCTTCTTCTGTGACTAATAAATTTTCTTCAGAGGCAGAAAGATAAACATCTTGAGCTAAATCTTGAGCTAACGATTCTGACGGCAATTCTGAAGTTAATTCTGAAGTTAATTTTGGCGGCAATTCTGGCAGCACTTCTGAGAGTGCATTTGGATTAAATTCTGAAGTTAATTCTGGGAATAATTCTGAATTTAATTCTGACGGCAATTCTGACGGCAATTCTGACAAATCTTTGGTGGGAACCACTGCTTTCGGTGATTCTGGTAAATCCAGTTCTGCGTTCAATTCATCAAGATTTTCCACAGAACGGACTAATTCGGCGGGTTCAGAAGATGGTCGAGCGCTTGGAATATTGGACGATTCTTGCTTATCTGAAGTGGTTGGGGCTGAAATTAGCGTTTGGAAAATTTCTGGCTTACCAGGGGACAAAAGAGACGCCGGAGTATTTTTTGTCGGTTGATTTTCTGGTGATTTTGCCGCTAGATTTTCCTCGGTTAACTTCAGAGAAGACTGTGAATATGTGGAGGATTCCTGACCAAGTTCCTGGGCAAGTTGATAGACCAGTTGGCTAAGAATTGCTTCATTGCGTTGGCTTAAACGGTGCATTTTTTCTAGTTCTTGTAACAAAGATTCTTGATAAGCATGGACATTTCTTTGCACCGCTTCAAAAATAACTCGGAGATTAGTATCAAGAGAAATGAGTAGCTGATCCGATTGCGCTTGAAGCATTCTTAGATGTTCTAGTCGTTCTTGGGGATCTAAAAGCCGATCGCCAATGGATGCACCAGTACCTCCGGCGATCGCACCGGCAGAAGGGCGATCGCTCGACTTATAAGCTAATACCTGGGACTCGATATGGGTGAGAAACTGAGTCATCGATTGGGTCAAGCTCTCCTGTAAGCGACCCATCAAAACATGCAAAAATTCTGAAATAACTTTTTGTTGATTGGCTTGTTGTTGCGCCAGAGAATAATCACGCTGTCGGCGCAATTCTAACTCTTTGATTTCTTTGATTAGGTTGTCCCTTTGCTCTTGCAAAGAAGCCAAATCAGCGACCATTGGCTGCATTACCTGAGTGCGGAGAGCATTCATCTCTCCCACCAAGGCTTGCCAAGCTGCGGTAGCCTGATTTTGTCCGGTGATGGCTAAGAAAGAATTATCATCCCCAGGGACGATTGCGGATGCGGATCTGAAAGCAGACGAATCCTGAGACGAGGGTGGCAAAACCTGGTTCTTTTGTTCCAAACTGACCAGAAAATTTCGCACTCGCTCCAAAATTTGCCGAGTATCTCCGGACATCCACCACGCCATGCGGGAACTCATTTTTCTTAGCACTCTATCAATGTCAGTAATCAGTGCTTGGAGTTGGTCGCGCTCGGAATTCATGTAAAGAACCTCTTGCTAGAAAGTTCATAGATACACCCAAGATACACCCAAGCCTAAACATTCAGAGAATCGCGATTTTCCCCTTTGCCCGGTTGGGATGGCTGATCGATGGTAGATTTTGGTGACTCCAAAGTCCCCGATCTCCATTATCTTACCGTGACATATTCATTTAACGGTAGCCTGAAAAAATTATCTCTGGATTATCTCTGGATTATCTCTGGATGTACGGATGAACGGATTGGCTAAAAGATTGCCGACAGCCGCTCAGTCCGCGATCGCCGTCATTAAAGCCGATGACAACTTCATCGACAATTTCCCATGTTGCCATGCCCAGTTGCCATGCCAAGATTTCTGGATCTCCTGACCAGCATTTCCAGAAATTTAGTCCAAACAGATTAACTATAGCTATAAACTACTATGATTACGGTGGGAGATGCTGTAAAGGCAGTGGGGGTTCTTAGTCGAATCGTCCACTACCAAAAAATCAAATCCCTCAAATTCCTAAATCCCTAACGATGGTGGTATCTCTGACCGGCAAGCGCTAGTGATGAACTTAACCTCCACTGGATCTCGGATTGGACAGAGATTGCCCTAGACCTGGCATCTGGGTCGGTTGCGATCTCCGTTGCAATGGCGTGATGGCTTTCTTGATTGCCGTCATCAAAATTCCCATGGTCATTGCCATCATCAAAGAATCAGCAGCCATCAAAAATATTTACTTGATCAACTTTTGATACTCAACTCTCTGAATGGTTATTGCTCTTTATGATTGTTAAATGGCGATAAAAATCACAGAAACCTAAAAAATTTCCCGTGGCATCTGCGTTTCTGCGCTCCTGTAATTAGCCATGTATAACAAATTTATTTATTCCCGTGCGTTAATTCTTAGGATGACTTCATGGACAATCAACATAGCATACGCGATAACGATCCCAAGCTCGACAAATTAATCCGGGCAACGCCTTTTTTTACCGGCTTACCAGATCCGATTGTGGAAAAAGCGACAGTTCATATTGTGAGTAGAACGCACCCTCCTAACCAGGTGATTTTGTTGGAAAATGACTGGGGCAGTTCGGTTTACTTCGTTTTAGATGGCTGGGTGAAAATTCGCACTTATAATTTGGATGGGAAAGAAGTAACTTTGAATATTTTAGGACCAGGAGAACTTTTTGGGGAAATGGCCGCATTGGATGAGGTACCCCGTTCTACGGATGTGATCACTTTGGCACCGACTACTATTGGCAATATGCCTGCTCAGGATTTTGTCCAATTAATCCATACGGAACCTTTGGCGGGAATTCGTTTGGCTCAGTTAATGGGACGACGACTGCGACAGGTTAACCGACGGTTGCGGTTACGAGAATCTGATAGTACCTCACGAGTGGCAGATATTTTACTGTTTTTAGCCGAAGGTCAAGGAAAAAAGTCAGACTCCGGGATTATTATTCCCAATTTACCTCACCGGGAGTTAAGCAGTCTAAGTGGACTGGCACGAGAAACCGTGACTAGAGTTCTGAGTAAGCTGGAAAAACGCGGCTTGATTCACCGCGATCGCGATGTCTTTTGTATTCCGGATATAAATGCTTTGGAGCGCTTGCTGGTTTAATCAAATTTGGTCAGTTTTTTTGGGTGCAATTAGCCCAATCTCCTTACCAGCATCGATTTCGCGATTCTACTCCCGAAATTCCCTGAAACACCCATCCCCCCAGCTAATTTTGTCGGGGTTTGATCTGGCAATGAAACCCATTGGGTTTTAGCCTCGCTGTCGCGCTCGTACCGGAAAAACGCAAATCGCATAGAAATCGCATAGATAAAAATCTCTAGAAACTGATTCGGTCATTCCTGGCTGTAAAGCTCTTACAAAATTAGTCTAACAGATTGGGTGGCACATTTGATTGACTGGGCGATTGTATAGTTATTTAGCGGTAAAAATCCCCCCGCTTATACCCGTCTTAACTTATAGCGGCACAAATTGTCAAGTTTTGCTGCAAGTATGTCTATTTAGGCTGTAATTGAGTTAAGTTAGTAGTGTCAATAATTTCTGGCCAATTTCTGGCCAATGTCTGGCCAATTTCTGGCCAATCTTTTAACTCTTGTAACTCTTGACTCAGAGAAAATTGGAATTTTATTCAGCCGCATATATTTCGGCAATCGCTTGCATTTTTGGAAATTTATTGGATTTACAAAAGTTACAATTTAGGCTAAAATTAGGCAAAAATTTTAAGTTAAGATTAGCTTAAATTTATTTAAATTTACGAAAGAAACAAAAAACATTTTGCTCAGGAGGGAATTTGTATGTCTTTCAAAAAAATTTTGCTGGCCATTGATGATTCTAAAACAACTCCACACATTTTAAGCCAAGGTTTAGAAGTTGCCAAGGCTCATCAAGCTGATTTGATGTTATTTCGTTGTATTCCTATTAAAAGTTTACCAGAAGTTAATTTTCTCCCCTACGAAATGGGATTACGTCTTGAAGAATTTACTTATAACTACCAAGAAGAACAAGAAAAACTAAGTCGCCTAACTGAAGAAACTCTGAAAAAAATCAAAAATGAATGCGAAATCGCCACCAATCACCAACTAAAAATTGAATATCAATACGCAATTGGCGATCCAGGTGTCTGTATTTGTGAAACTGCTCAAAACTGGTCAGCGTCGATGATAGTTATTGGTAGAAAAGGCCACAGTATGTTGGTAGAAGTTTTGCTCGGTAGTGTTAGTAGCTATGTAATTCATCATGCTCACTGCGCAGTTTTGGTGATTTCACCCAACCAAGTCTCTCCATAGTGTTTCTCCATAGGACTTCCACAACAAGCATTGAGGAGCTCTAAAATATTCTAAAATATAAAATATCCGGTCTAAAATATCAGATGCTGATTTTCGGTTGAAGCTTCTCCGTCCCGGTTGACGGTCGCTCATCGACTATTAATACATTGAACTGATATACTGGTCTGGTTTTAATTCGACAAATTTCTTTCTAAAATTTACTCTAAAATTTATGACTGTTTTTTTGCATGATTAATTCTTCTAAAGATAGCAAAGCCTCTGGCGATGCTAATTTCCCTGAACGGGAACACCTCTCTGGTAACTCCACCAACGCTCCCAAATCTAATCCCGGCAGCGCCGGTAGCGTTGGTGGGTTTTCTCTTAACCCAGAGAATTCTGACCCAGGCACCTCCCCTCCGCAACAGTCAACTAAACGGTCAACTAGAAAAGGTGAAGCCCCTTTAAGTATGGTGGAAACCGCTTTCTTGGCCAGTGCCTCCAGTTTGATTTGGCTGATTAATTACTATTTTCCCTTTGGTCCCCTGTTACGCATCTTTTTCCCTATTCCCATTGCTTTGGTGTACTTGCGCTGGGGTCAGCGAGCGGCTTGGATGTCCGCGTTGGTGGCAGGACTGTTACTCTCCGTGTTGATGGGGCCAACCCGCAGTATTTTGTTTGTGATGCCTTATGGATTATTAGGGGTGTTGCTGGGTTGGTTGTGGCGCAAGGCTGCCACCTGGGGGGTTTCCATTTGGATGGGTACTTTGGTGGGTTCTTTTGGCTTCTTTTTTCGGGTTTGGTTGCTCTCTGTGTTATTGGGTGAGGATTTATGGGCTTATTTGACTACCCAAATGACCCAGTTGGCAGACTGGATTTTTCTGCGCTTGGGTTTATTGGTACAGCCCAATTTATATATGGTTCAAGCTTTGGCAGTGTTGATGGTGATGCTGAATAATCTGATTTATCTGTTTGCGGTTCATTTAACGGCATCGTTGCTATTGGAAAAGTTGGGTAGTCCAATTCCTCCACCGCCAAATTGGGTGCAAGCTTTACTGGATGAAGAGTAGGCGATAAGAGAGGGTAGAGGAAAGAGGGTAGAGGAAAGAGGGTAGAGGAAAGAGGGTAGAGGAAAGAGGGTAGAGGAAAGAGGATAGAGGATAGCTGATGATTAGGATTTATACCGAGAGGGAAAAAGCGTCGCAATGGTTGGAGGATTATCGTCATTGTCCCCCGGTTTTGGCTTGCGTTTTGGGCTTTACGGAGACGGGGTTGCAACCCGGAATTTCCGCTGCGGGGGCAACTCCCGCCGATCGCCGCTTTACCGCGATCGCTGATGCGGAGTTTTTATATCACGGGCCACGGGCTAATCCTAAGTATCCCTTGCCCCCCCTAGACGCGGGGGTCTCTCCAGTGATGATTTCTCGTGCTGTGGTAGCAGCTACCCAAATGCCCGTCTATATTTTTAATGCCGGTTTACCATTAGCCCCACCAGTGCCGCATATTGACCTCGGTGGCACTCCTGCCGCTTGTGTAAGTACCGGCAAGGCTTTGTCTTTGGCTACGGTGAATCATTTATTGAGTCAGGGTCTGGAGTGGGGCAGGCAACTGAGTGATTCTATAAATGCAGAAGGCCATCATTATGTGATTTTGGGGGAATGTGTGGTTGGTGGTACTACTACGGCTTTGGCGGTGTTGCTGGGGTTGGGTTTTGCCGCTGCGGGTAAGGTGAATAGTAGTCATCCCCGTTGTAATCATGGTCAGAAGTTGCAAATTGTTGAGCAAGGTTGGCAACGGTCGGGTCTGGATGGGTTTCTAGGTACTTTAGACCCTCTGCAAGTGGTGGCCGCAGTGGGCGATCCGATGCAAGTGGCTGTGGCTGGTATGGCGATCGCCGCTAGTCGTTATGGGGGGGTAATGTTGGCCGGGGGAACCCAAATGCTGGCGGTTTATGCCCTAGCTGAGGCGATCGCGCATGCTTACCATCTGTCTTGGCAACCAGAAAATATTGTAGTCGGGACGACCCGCTGGGTGGCTGAAGACCCCACGGGAGATACGGTCGGGTTAGCTGAGTTGGTGGGTAATGTACCCTTATTGGCGACTACTTTGAGTTTTGCCCAGTCTCGTTATCCCCAATTGCAAGCTTATGAACGGGGATTTGTGAAGGAAGGGGTGGCAGCAGGTTCTTGTGCGATCGCGGCTCATCTTTGGCAAAACTGGGAGCAAACTTATATGCTGGAGTTAATCGAAAACTTGCTCGATCGCTGTGTTAGGGATTAATTGCATTGGCATAATTGCAATCATAATCGTAGGGACACGGCAATGCCGTGTCCCTACAACAATGCCGTGTCCCTACAACAATGCCGTGTCCCTACGGCAATTACCAATCACTAAAATTATGTGGAACAAAATTAGTCTATTAATAATAGCAACTTTACCCTATTTCGGGTTAACTTTTACCGCGATCGCTGCGGATAAAACTGTAGCAAAAGCCAATCATTCGCCTACGGATATTATAGCACAAAATCTAGCCCAAAATAGCGCGGAACAAGAACAAATTAGAATCTATGAACAAGCCAGTCCCGCTGTAGTAATGATTCAAACTAATCGCAGTTCCGGTAGCGGTTTTATTGTGAGCAGCGATGGGTTAATTATTACCAACGAGCACGTATTACGAGGTGCAACTTCTCCGGTGACAATTACTTTAGCTAATGAACAGAAAGTATTAGCAGATATTGTGGGATTTGCTGATAATGGTTTTGACTTAGCGGCAGTAAAAATTCGCGGGGCTAGTAATTTACCTACTCTGCCTTTAGCTAGTTCTGGAACAGTTAGAGTCGGACAGTTCGCTTATGCGATCGGTAGTCCTTTCGGTGCGGAATATCGCAATAGTCTTACCACTGGATCGGTCAGTCGAGTTGATAATCGACGGGGGTTAATTCAACATGATGCTGCCATTAATCCGGGCAATTCTGGATGGCCATTGTTAAATTCTCAAGGGCAAGTAATTGGGGTGAATACTTATCTTTTTAATCCTCAAGGTACTGTTAATATTGGGATTAGTTTAGCGATCGCGATCGACCAACTCCAGCCGTTTTTAGTTGCCTTAAATCGAGGCAACGCTCCTCGTTCTAGTCAGCGGCAACAACCGCGAGCCAACAATCAAGCTCAAAGCCTACCTTTAACTGGGCAAGTGATTAGCGGACGCTTAGACCCAGGAGACCACACTTTACCGGACAATAGCTACTATAACTACTATAAAATATACGGATTTGAGGGCAGAGCGGGCCAACGAGTAACCATAGAAATGAATAGTCAAGAAATCGACCCCACCTTATTCTTACTCAAACCGGACGGCAGCAAACTAGCGGAAAACGATGACATTTCTCCTAGTAATCCTAACGCCAGAATCACCGTCACTTTACCTGCGACCGGAGTTTATCTTGTACTTGCCAACGCCTTTGAACCAGGGGAAAGCGGCAGTTATACAATCAGGGCTACGGCTCAGTAAGAAAGGGCAGGGGAGCAGGGGGGCAGAGGAGCAGAGGAGCAGAGGAGCAGAGGAGCAGAGGAGCAGGGGGGCAGAGGAGCAGGGGGGCAGGGGAGCAGAGTCCTCTCGTTCCCAGGCTCTGACTGGGAATGCTTTCGTAGGGGCGAATGGCCATTCGCCCCTACTGCCTCCGGTTACTTGTTGGTAATTGACACACACACGAGGCAGAACCTCGCTTACTGGGGTTCCCAGGGAGACCCTGGGAACCAGGGAACAACCAACAACCAACAACGAAAGAATCCCTACCCAACAACGAACAACCAACAACCAACAAACAACAATTCTCTTTCCTTTGTGTTCCTTTGTGTCTTTGTGGTTCAAATATGTCTTTGTAATGCAAATACCCCAAAGCATAAATCAGCAAATTTGTCAAGAGGGGCAAAACCAGTCAGCCCAGCCTTAGCCTAAAATTTGTCAAACATTAGGCTGAGAATTAGGGCAAAAAAGAGCTTTAATTACCGTATAATCGGGGTTTTGGCCGGTTTTTTGGCGTATAGGCACACTATCCCCCCGAACTTAGCTATTTTTAATTTAACACAACCCGCATAACTTCGTCAAGCTTTTTGCGAAAATTATCAATAAAATTGTATTAAATCTTCACAATGTGTTAGTTTCTTGAAAAATTCCCAGAAATCGGGTTTCTTATTCGCAAAAAACAGATAACTTGTTGATGGTTGTTTGTTGTTTGTTGGGGGTTTAATTAACAATTGTTAATTATTCTCCCCTGCCCCTCTGCCCCTCTGCCCCTCTGCCCCTCTGCTTTTTTGTTTGTTTTTGGGATTAAGAAACCCGGTCTCTCTACCCCCACAGACAACCCCTAGATAGGGATAGGTTGACTATTTTGTTTTCGAATAGTGGTTGGCAGCGGATAGGCTGACTGGCAGCGGATAGGTTGACTATTTTGTTTTCGAATAGTGGTTGGCAGCGGATGGTAGGGGCAATCCCCCCGTGGTTGCCCCGAATTTGGCAGCGGATAAGCCCTTCTATTACTTGTTGGTAGTTGACACACACGAGGCAGAGCCTCTAGACTGGGGTTCCCAGTCAGAGCCTAGGAACCAGAAAAGAGAGAAGAGAGAAGAGAGAGGATTTTTCCTCTCTCTTCTTTCCTCTTTCTTCTTTTCTCCAAAAGCTCCCCTGCCCCCCGGCGAGGAGAGAAGAGAAAAGAGAGAAGAGAGAAGAGAGAGGATTGGGTTTCTGGGATGCTCACAAGAAACCCGGTTTCTGGGTTTGCGGGGGTTTAACCAGGTACGCTAGTTAATTGAGGTTCTGGGTCTTGGAATAAGGGCGTGCTTAAATAACGTTCGCCAAAACTCGGCTGAATCATTACAATTAGTTTCCCCTCATTTTCAGGCCGTTTGCCAATTTTGATCGCTGCTGCTAGGGCTGCCCCAGAAGAAATTCCCGAAAGTAACCCTTCTTCACGGGCTAGGCGCCGTCCAAAAGCGATCGCTTCTTCGTCGGTGACTTTAATTACTTCGTCAATTAATTCTACTTTGAGCACTTCGGGGATAAATCCAGCACCAATACCTTGAATTTTGTGCGGACCGGGAGAATAACCGGAGAGTACAGCACTGTTTGCTGGTTCAACAGCGATCGCCTGGAAACTAGGTTTGCGCTGTTTAATCACTTCAGCTACCCCAGTCAGGGTACCACCCGTACCCACACCAGCTACTAAGATATCCACCTGTCCGTCGGTATCTTGCCAAATTTCCTCTGCGGTAGTTTCTCGATGAATTTGCGGATTAGAAGGATTACTAAATTGTTGTAGCATATAAGCGTTGGGCATACTTTCAACAATTTCATGAGCGCGTTCGATCGCCCCACGCATTCCTCGCGCTCCTTCGGTTAAAACCAGTTTAGCCCCATAAGCTTGTAACATAGCTCTGCGTTCTAGGCTCATAGTATCGGGCATAGTAATAATCAACTCATACCCTTTAGCTGCCGCAACCATTGCCAAGGCAATACCAGTATTTCCCGACGTAGGTTCGACTAAAACCGTTTTTCCTGGAGTAATTAGTCCTTGCGCTTCTGCTACATTGACCATGTTAACGCCAATGCGGTCTTTTACCGAAGCTGCTGGGTTCATACCCTCTAATTTAGCGACAATTCGAGCAACACAGCCTTCTGCTTGGGGAATACGGTTGAGTTGGACTAAGGGTGTCCGACCAATTAGTTCTGTAACATTTTGGGCAATTCGCATAATAATTTAATTGCTGGAATTGGTAGTGAGTCAGTAAAATAAGATTATAACCTTTGCAGTGGAGATATTGTGGAGATATTTTTATGTATTCTCAAAGAACAATTCCTTGGATTTACCGTAAGTCACGGTTTATGATTGCGGCGATCGCTTCTATAGGAGCGGTAATTACAGCTTATCTCACCATCACAAAAATTGCGGGTGGTGCCGCAGTTTGTCCCACAGAAGGATGCGAGAAAGTATTAGAAAGTCCCTATGCGGTTGTCTTTGGTTTGCCCTTAGCGCTGTTCGGTTTTTTAGCTTATGGTAGTATGATTGGGGCGGCAATATCTCCTTGGTTGCTGAATGAAGAAACCTCTAAAGCTTTTAGGGCAAAAATAGAGGATTATACCTGGTTATTTATGTTTGCCGGGACTACTTCTATGGCAGTTTTTAGTGCCTACTTAATGTATATTAGCACAGCGGTGATTCAAGCAATATGTCTATATTGTATTGGTTCGGCAGTTTGTGCTATAGCTTTATTTATTTTAACCATTGTTGGCCGAGAATGGGAGGATATTGGGCAGTTATTTTTTGTGGGCATTATTGTAGGTTTGATTACGATTATTGTCACTTTAGCGATATATGCGCCAATTAATAATTCTCAAGTAAAACCTACAGAAAGTGGTTATGTTATTACCCACAGTTCTAATCCGGATAATATAGAGTTAGCCAAACATTTAACTTCTGTAGGAGCGAAAATGTACGGAGCGTTTTGGTGTGGTCATTGTAACGAGCAGAAACAAATGTTTGGTCGAGAAGCGGTGGAAGAGTTAACCTATATTGAATGTGACCCTCAAGGGAAAAATCCTCAAGTTGCTTTATGTCAAGCAGCGGGAATTACTGGATACCCTGCCTGGCAAATTAACGGTCAAATGTATTTTGGAACGCGTTCTTTGCCGGAGTTAGCCCAATTATCTGGTTATAATGGGCCAAGTAACTTTGGTCTTCGGTAATTTATTACTTGTCCGGTGGGCATTGCCCACCCTATAATTCCATATAATGATAAATAAAGATTGTGTAGTTTTGTAGGGGCGCAATGCTTGCGCCCCCTTGCTTGCGGAAGAAAAATTTTGCCCACCCTACGGTCTACACAGAGTGGGATAATTTCGGTTTAAATTTGCGTAAGCGAAGGGCATTTGATACCACAGAAACGGAACTAAATGCCATTGCTGCCCCGGCAATAATCGGGTTGAGTAACCAGCCAGAGAATGGGTAAAGAATTCCGGCAGCGATGGGAATTCCCGCTATGTTGTAGATGAAGGCAAAAAAGAGGTTTTGCCGAATATTTTTTATGGTAGCATGACTGAGTTGAATTGCGGTGACGATTCCTTGTAAATCTCCAGAAATTAGGGTAATATCACTAGCAGCGATCGCCACATCAGTTCCCGTCCCAATAGCAATCCCTACATCCGCTTGGGCTAAGGCTGGGGCATCATTAATCCCATCCCCAACCATTGCGACAATTTTGCTTTTTGCTTGTAATATTTTGATTTGTTCTGCTTTCTGGTCGGGGCGAACTTCTGCTAATACTTTGGTGATGCCAACTTGACGCGCGATCGCCTCAGCGGTTTGGCGATTATCTCCTGTTAACATTATCACCTCTAAGCCCATTTTTTTCAAGGTTTTGATTGCGTTTATAGCAGAGGGTTTGACCGCATCAGCAATGGCAAATAACCCTTGCACTTGGCCATTAATCGCTAACCAAGCGGTTGTTTTGCCTTGGGTTTCCCAAGTTTCTTGATATCCGGCTAAAACCTGGGTGTCAATGTTTAGTTGATGTAACCACCGTTTGGTGCCAATTTGTACTAATTTGTCTTCAATTCTTCCTGCAACTCCCATACCAGCGATCGCGGCAAAGTTGGTAATTTTTTTGGAGATTTTTCTAATCTCCGGTGAAGACATTTCTACTCCCTGAGACTTAGCATATTCGACAATTGCTTCCCCTAATGGATGTTCGGAATGACTTTCCACCGCTGCGGCAAAAGCTAATAGTTCAATTTCACTAATATTACCCCCAATTCCAGAAACTGTGATATAATCAGTTACAGTAGGTTTACCTTGGGTAATCGTGCCAGTTTTATCTAAAACAATGGTTTGAATTTTATGGGCTAATTCTAAACTCTCAGCCCCTTTAATTAAGATACCATATTCTGCCCCTAAACCAGTACCTACTATGACTGAAGTAGGGGTAGCTAAACCCAAGGCACAAGGACAAGCAATAATCAATACTCCCAAAGTAGTAACCATTGCCATAGTTAGGTTGCCCGTTGTCTTAAACCAAGTGAAAAATGTAATAACTGCGATCGCTATAACCACGGGGACAAACCACTCAATAACGCGATCGGCTAATCGTTGAATTGGTGCTTTACTGCCTTGAGCTTCTTGGACTAATTTTACTATTTGGGCTAACATAGTATCTTGGCCTACTCGTGTTGCTCGAAATTGAAAACTACCGGTCTTGTTGATCGTCCCGCCAATTACTTCATTACCTGCTTGTTTTTTTACTGGCAAAGGTTCACCTGTGACCATTGCTTCATCAACTTGAGAAACACCAGAAATCACTTCACCATCTACGGGAATTTTTTCCCCAGGGCGGACTAAAATAATATCACCCACTTGCACCTGTTCTATAGGCAGGTCTATAGGTTCTCCATTTTGCATTACCCTCGCGGTTTTTGCTTGTAAACCCATCAACTTTTTAATCGCTTCAGCCATTTGGCTTTTAGCGCGATTTTCCAACAATTTGCCCAATAAAATTAGGGTGATAATTACTGCGGCGGGTTCATAGTAAATAGCCGGTTCTAATCTGTGGTTTTGAAGATTTTGAAAGAAGCCGGGAAAAACAGTGGCAAGTAAAGAATATAAATAAGCAGAACCCGTTCCCAGAGAAACCAAAGTATTCATATCCGCTGCCCGATGTAAAAGTGACTTATATGCCCCGATAAAAAATTGCTGACCACACCAAACCATTACCGGAGTAGTTAATACTAATTGCACCCAAGCATTATGTAGCCACATGGGAAACCACGACCAATGAAGTCCGGTCATGGTGGGTAAGGAACCAATGAGTAATATGGTACTAATTACTCCGCCAAATATTACCTTATTTTTTAATTGGTTTTTTAATTGTTGTTCTAACTGTTGTTCTAACTGTTTTTGGGCTGGTTGTTCGGGGGAGTTTTCGTTAGCGTTTTCATTAAATGCTTGAGATAAGTCCGTCAGGGGTTCGGCGCTGTAACCAGCATCGCTGACGGCTTTTTGTATGGTGAGTATGTCGGTTTGTTGGGGATGATATACTACTGTGGCTTGTGCTATGGCGAAGTTCACGGAACAGCCAGCGACGCCCGGAACGTTTTGCAGGGCTTTTTCGATCCGGTTGGCACAAGCAGCACAACCCATTCCTTTTAAACGAAGGTTGATGGTTTCCATGATGATGATAGCTAGATATATGGTCAGATGCCATTAGGGTAATGTCTCCAGTTAGCTGGATACTCAAGAGAGATTTACAAAAGTTAATAAATGGAGGATGGGGGTGCAGGGAACGGTAGGGGCAATTTCCCCGTGGTTGCCCCGGAGGGTGGATAGGGTTTTGCTTATCCTCGGAAATATAAAGAAAATCTTTAAAATTAGCGTTTTTATTGAAAGAATTTTGGTTAAAGAGGTATAATAAGGGTAAGGGTTAGCTTTTAGTTTTAACCTATTTAACCGGCGCTTCGAGTTTAAAGCAGACGATTTTTACGAGGATTCAACTTTTATTCAACTTTTTAGTTGATTTAGTTGATGCTAGTTGATGAGGGTTTGCCGATTAAGAGAATTAAGTAGATTAAAGCAAATGAGTTTAAAGTACGAGGTGCAGGATGAAAAGTAAAGCTGAAGTGTTAGAGAAGATGAAGTCAACCTGGCACTATTACAGAGATTATCGGCGATCGCATAATTCGATGGAAGACAACCTTTGTGATGAAGGGGTGTGTCAGGAAATTTTATGTGTTGACGCTTTATATAACGACTATCAACACTTAAAAAGAGAGTTAAAAAATGCCACAGGGATAGCAGTTTGTCCCGAATGTGGGGGAACAATTGAACCGGTTACAGATAAATGTCCTGCTTGTGGGGTCAGATTTATCACTGCTTGGGAGCACGAATGGGGTAACTAATTTCTCAGACTTCTCAGACTTGTAGAGTGGGCAAAAATTTGCTTAACCTACGCTTAACCTACATTTATTCCTACATATACATAATGTAGGAATATAGTGTAGGAATATTGTCAGGATATTTAAGAATATTATTACTATTTGCCCACTCTACGTTTATGGCTTAGTTTGTAGTTTAGTTTTTACTATTCAGGGTGGAAAAGGTCTGGTATCTGTGAAGGGAATCAGGGACATTCACCGCTATATCTAAGCCTTGCACCTCTTGCCAATTGGTATTGTCATCCCAGGTGATGTTTTGCAAGTCAGCATCGCTGAGGTTAGCACCTTTGAGATTGGCGCTACTCAGGTCAGCCCCACTCAAGTTGGCACTCCGCAGGTTAGCGTCCGTTAAGTTAGCGTGGCGCAGGTCTGCCCGGAATAAATCCGTGTTGTGCAGATTTGCCTGGGTTAAGTTGGCGTAACTTAAATTCGCCCCGCTGAGGTTAGCCCCGGTGAGATACGCCCCAGATAAGTTACTGCCACTGAGGTTAGCCCCACTGAGGTAGGCCATACTCAAAGAAGTTTTTGTTAGGTTGGCATGACTCAGGTTAGCGCCCACAAGATAGGTGCTAATCAGGTCAGCGTGACTGAGGTTAATGCCACTGAGAAAGACTCCAACGATGCGCAAAAAGGCGGAAACGTCGAGGCAACAGCTATAACCGATGATACAAAATAGTTGATCTTTGTTAAACTGTTCGGTTTCGGGAATGCCGCAAGGGTAGAAGTTGATTTGTTCTCTTAGGTCATAGTTCTTTTGGGCATAGCGATGTAATTCTAGTAATAAAATCATTACATTTAGCCCGGCGTAAAGATCCACTTGACGCTGACCTAAATCAATGCCTTGCTTTTGCAGTTGTCGGGCTTTTTTCTGGGGTAAACTATCTTCGCTGGCGTCAATAAATACCCCCTGACACCAGCGCCAGTAGAAATGTTCTAAGCGGTGAAACAGTTCTACGGGACGAAATTCATAGTTGAGATTGAGTAATCCGATCAAGAATTCGACCAGTTCTAGGGTTAAACGACCATAACCGAGAAGGTCATAAATTTCCCAGTCCATAAGCTGAGTGGGAATATAAAATTTTTCCCGCTGCACTCCGGGAATTGTCCAACTTTCGATGCTTTGGGCTAATCTGGTGGCAAATAAAAAGTCCCCAAAGGTTTTGTGACTGATTTGAAATTCTTGAACTTCTGAATAAATGTTAGTTTTTTGGGCAAAAATTCCTAGAGGATTTTTGATGGTTTTTTTTTTTATCATTTGAGCAATTTGACTTAGTAAGTTTTTGGCTTCTGGCAAGTTTTCTAATCTTTGTCCAATTGTGGATAGGGGGGCAGATAAACTGCCGGACTGTCGCACCGATAAGCCAATTTCTATGAGCAGCGATCGCCAATTATCTAAAGCATCAATATTGGGAAATTCATCGGGGCGCGTTTGGGGATGAAAACAGCTAACTACCCACTCTAATACCTGCTGATAAGTGAGAATTTTTCCCTGAGTATAGTTAGCATTTTCTAATCTTTCCGGTTGCAATTGCCCGTCGCGATGCATAGCTGACAAGAAATATAACCACAGGGGTTCTTTGGCGAGTTCTTTTAAGGATTCAGGACAGTTGTAATCTTGTAAAATTTGCGAGAAATCAACCGGATTTTTGGGGCTAACTAAAGTACGCCATTTGCCGAACCATTTCTGCTGGATTTCGTCATCCATTGGTGACATTTCTAATCGCTCTAAGTTATTAGGTAAAAACCGTTCTAACCCTTTTAAGGCAACAGAACGTCCGGTAATAATCACCTGATGACCCATGTGGTGATTTTGGCAACATTCTTTTTGAAATTCGGCAACTTGTTGCAAAAATTCTTCTAAACTGCGACTATTTTTGCTGGGGGGCAGTTCATCAAATCCATCCAGGAAAAATAAAAACCGAGTCACCCCACTGGTTAACCAATTATCTTGGTATTTGGCAAAGATATTTTTTAGATGCGATCGCAGGTTATATTCAAAGCTGGGTTGAATAATTTTGAAATCATTAAGGTAAATCAAAATAGGTGTCCAATGGGGATACATTTCCTGACGCACCCAATCCGCCATGAACCGACAGAATAGAGTTTTCCCCGACCCGGCTTTGCCTTGAATTAAAATTACTTGTTCGGTAAAAGTTTCCGGTTTTAAAAGCTCTTTGACTCGGCTTTCTAAGCTGACCGGACGACTATATTGATTAAGGTTGCCGTTAGCATTAACGGCTTGAGCTTTTAAGGAAACATAGATGTCCTGAAAGGTGAAATTTTCCGCAAAAACTTTCTGTTTGGGGGCAGCGGCAATTTCCTGGTCTAGATAATGCTTGACTTTCTGATATTTCTTCAAGTTATCCCTCTACTTAAATATCAATCTATGGTACTCGCTATTTAGTTTACCTCTACTCAGGCGATTAATTGGCTTTTTCTCCCTGCCAAGTTATTCCCCGCACCTCTGCCCCTCCGCTCCTCTGCCCCTCCGCCCCTCCGCTCCCCTGCACCCCCGCCGACGGCGGGCACTCCTATTTGCTAAAAATTTGCAAAATAGTGACAAATCAAGCCAAAATATGGCGGAAATCCCGATAAGGTTTTGAGTAATGCGTTTTGGCTGGTTTCGCCGTGGGGCATCATGAGTCAGTCAGATCGCGATCGGTATTATCAGCGATCCGATCCATGTTTTTATGTTCAAGTGAGTGAGTGTATGAGAAAAAATGTCGTTTGCCTAGTGCTACTTTTTCTGGCCATGTCCACAGCAGCGATCGCCCAAGGGGAAGAAAGCACTGCCAACAGTGGCGGTTTACTTCAGACAATTGATAGTGTCTTTGCTCAAATTGTCGGGGTGATGTCTAGCGTGCTGTTTTTCAGTATTGGTGGTATTCCCTTGATTGTCATGTGGCTGGTTAGTGGGGCGATTTTTTTTACCCTTCGCATGGGTTTCATCAATTTCCGCGCCTTTAAGCACGCTATTTTTGTGGTGCAAGGTCACTTTGACGATCCCTCAGAAGAAGGAGAAGTTTCCCATTTCCAAGCTTTGGCCGCTGCTTTGTCCGCAACGGTAGGACTAGGGAATATTGCCGGGGTTTCGGTGGCTGTGAGTTTAGGCGGCCCAGGGGCAGTGGTTTGGATGACTCTGGCAGGTTTGTTCGGCATGACGAGCAAGTTTGTGGAGTGTACTCTGGCGCAAAAATATCGGGTAGTGGCAGAAGATGGCACGGTTTCCGGGGGGCCAATGCACTACCTTTCTAGAGGTTTGGCGCGCAGAGGACTAGGGCAACTGGGTCAGGTTTTGGCGGGACTGTTTGCGGTACTTTGTATTTTTGCTTCTTTCGGGGGCGGCAATATGTTCCAAGCTAACCAGTCTTATGCAGCGATCGCTGGTTTGGTGCCTCAACTACCTAGCTGGGTTTATGGTTTAGGAATTGCCTTTTTGGTTGGTTTAGTGATTATTGGTGGGATTAGAAGAATTGGTTCTGTAGCGGGGGCTTTGGTGCCTGCTATGTGTTTAATTTATGTGTTGGCGTCCCTATGGATTCTGGTGAGCAATTTTAGTCAAATTCCGGCTGCTTTTGGTGCGATTATTCAAGGGGCATTTTCTCCCGAAGCCGTTGAAGGCGGTTTTGTTGGTGTTTTGGTTCAGGGAGTCAGACGAGCAGTTTTTTCTAATGAAGCTGGGGTGGGTTCCGCAGCGATCGCTCATGCGGCAGCTAAAACCAAAGAACCCATTCGGGAGGGAATTGTGGCTCTACTAGAACCCTTCATCGATACGGTAGTGATTTGTAATATGACCGCGTTAGTGGTGGTGATTACTGGCAGCTATGATGATGGACTGGAAGGGGTGGAAATCACCAAGGCAGCTTTTGGTAGCGTAATTAGCTGGTTCCCGGTGATTCTCACTTTGGCGGTATTCTTGTTTGCTTTTTCCACGATGATTTCTTGGAGTTATTACGGAGAAAGATGCTGGGGTTATTTGTTTGGCAATCACACCATTCAAGTTTACCGGGGTATTTATGTGGTTTGTCTATTTATTGGTTCGGTGGTCAACTTGGGAGCAATTATCGATTTCACAGATATGATGTTTTTCTGTATGGCTTTTCCTAATATGTTGGGCGGATTTATTATGTCCAATGAGGTGGCCGCTGATTTAAATGATTATATGAATCGGCTGAAAAGTGGAGCCATGCCGGTTTATAAGTAAGATATTAAGTAAGATATGGGAAACCCGGTTTCTTGAAGAAACCCGGTTTTTTTACCCTAACTTTCTTCCCCTGCATGGTAGGAACTGCGGACTAATGGACCCGATCGCACATGGGAAAAGCCCATTTCTTTGGCGATCGCCCCTAAGCGATCAAAATCCTCTGGAGTCCAATATCTTTCTACGGGCAAATGTTCCAGAGATGGTCGCATATATTGACCCAAGGTGAGGCGATCGCAGTTTACTGCCCGTAAATCTTGCATCGTCTCGATCACCTCGGCTTCGGTTTCCCCGGTTCCTAGCATTAACCCAGACTTCGTGGGAATAGTCGGATCTAATTCTTTGACGATTCTTAATACGTCTAGAGAGCGATCATATTTCGCCCCACGACGGACTGGGCCGGTCAAGCGGCGCACGGTTTCTAAATTATGGTTATAACAAGCGGGTTTTGCCCGGACTACGGTGGCAATGCGATCGCGCTGCAACTCAGCGGTAGTCTTCTCCTCCGACTGCCCGCCCCAAAAATCCGGGGTCAAAACCTCGATTTGGGTTTCTGGGTTCAAGCGGCGAATTTCATCCATCGTTGCCGCAAACCACCCGGCGCCCCCATCCGCCAAATCATCTCTAGCCACGGAAGTCAGCACCACATAACGTAAACCCAAAAGTTGCACCGACTCCGCCACCTTCCGAGGTTCCTCTGGATCTAATGGCATCGGCGCATGACCCTTATCCACCTGACAAAAAGCACAAGACCGGGTACAAGTTGGCCCCATCAACAAAAAAGTTGCCGTCTTTCGGCTATAGCACTCCCCTCGGTTGGGGCAGCGTCCTTCCTCACAAATCGTATGAATTTGGCGTTGCTTAATAATTTGCTGAACCGTGGAAATTTCACTAGCTTTGCCAATGGGACGGCGCAACCAATCTGGCATTGCCTGAATTTCCGCCCGGCGTGCGGCTAAAAGACTTAAAGTAGTTTCATTGCGTGGCATCGACATAAATAAGAAACCATGATCAAGCATTCATCAGCTATAAGCTATCAAAAAACCAGAAATGATGTCGGCAGGCGTAAAATTCATCCACACTCATTTGTGCCCTACAGCGGAAACCAGACAGGGCGCAAGCAGGTACTACCAGCACAGGGCGCAGACTGAAGCGCCCCTGATTTCTTGATTAGATAACATTCTCCGTTGTTGAATAACTTGATTTCTCAGGTTAAAACTCAATGGTTAAAACTCAATGTGGTAACATACTAACAGGTTTGCCGCTGGCGGGGGTGTAGCTCTCGGTTAATCTTAACCTAAAACAGGAGGAGCCAATGCAGCGATCACTATTTCCGTCGTCGTAAATAGCCTTTAAATCAAACCACTGACTTTGTTTTTACTTAAAGCCGTAACACAGAGCAAAAAGTACAGCCTATCATACTACTTCTGACTCACCTATCTTTTGATTCAGTCTGTTAGCTTATTTAGTAAAAATTTTATTCCAGGAGTTCATTTTAAAAAATATTTTAGATGAGCAAATCATGAGAATAACTTTCCCGAAAACGAACCCAAAAAATTATTTTTCTTTTCAGAAAGTGTATGATTATCTTTAGCTAAACAATCCTATAAACAATACTACAGGAGTAGAGCGTGGCGAGTCGTAAAATATTGGTAATTGATGACAGTAAAGTCATTCAGCGGATGGTCAAAGATATGTTGCCTCCTGGTAACTTTGAAGTGCTTCAAGCTCTCGACGGAGAAGCCGGACTTAAATTAATCCGGGCAGAAAACCCAGATTTAATTATGTTGGATTTTCTCTTACCAAAAGTTAGCGGCTGGGAAGTATTTCAACAATTAGAAAAATTAGCCAAAGCCAGAGGGAAAAGGATTCCTCTGGTACTCATGTCCGGTCGCAAAGAAGAAGTTACCGAAAAGCTGTCGGAACCTTTTAAGACTTTTGAGTTTATCGAGAAACCTTTTGAGCAGAAAAAACTGATTGCGGCCATCAAAAGCGCAATGACTAAGGCAGTCACCCCGAGCGAAGATGCTCCAGCAAAACCCCCTAAAGCAGATGTTGTTCCTAGTGATGGCGGTGGTGACGACATTCAAGCCCTGAAAAAGCAAATGGCTGCTATGCAGGCAGAAATTGATGCTTTGAAGAAGCAGTTAGCTCAAGTTGTCACCTTAATTAAGCAAAAACTTAAGTAGCTTAAGTAAGTATTCACAATATTCACCAATCTTCGTCCGTTGACTATCGTTGACTGTTGATATATACTTGGGGGAAGCATTCTAGTGTTAAATCTAAACTTTTCACTAGCAAATATCTGCCGGAATGCTTCGCCCCTACATGGTTATATGCATCTGGGTTATATGCTTAAAAAGTTAACGAAAATTTATCGATATGACTCTAGATGTAGTATTTGCGGAACGACTCTCTCAACAGCGCGATCGCCTAATCGAGTTATTGGATCGCTTTTCTCAAGCCAAAGTCCTGGTGGTCGGAGACTTAACCCTGGATGAATTTCTCACCGGGCAAGTAGAACGGATTTCTCGTGAAGCCCCGGTCTTAATTTTGCGCCACGAAAACACGCGCCAAGTCCCTGGAGGGGGCGCGAATGCGGTATATAACTTGGCCACCTTGGGCGCCCGGGTAAAAGTGGTGGGTTTAGTGGGCAAAGACGACCAAGGAATAGCCTTGCGGGGGATTTTCGCTGACGCCGGAGTGGACACCACCGGGATATTGCTAGATCCCAACCGACCCACGGTGACGAAAACCCGGATTTCTGGTCATGCGCGGCAGTCGGTGACGCAACAAATTGTCCGAGTGGATCGTAAGTCCGACGAATTGCCCGACCCAGAGTTACGGGAACAGTTAGCGGCATATATTCGCACCCATATACCTACCGTTGATGCGGTAGTTTGTTCTGACTATGGGGACGGGGTATTCACTCCCCCGGTAATTGCCGCCGCGCTACAGCACTCCCGCGTGGTTGTCGATACCCAAAAGCAGCTACCACGGTATGCGGGGGCAACTATTTTTACTCCCAACCTCCCAGAAGCGGAGTTAGCGGTGGGCTACCAAATTAACAATCCGCAATTACTTGAGCAAGCGGGGAGTGATTTGCTGTCTCTGACACAAGCGAAACAAATGCTGATTACTCGTGGGGATGAAGGGATGAGTTTGTTCGCTCCCACGGGTAAGAGTGAACATATTCCCCCATTTAATCGCACCGATGTATTTGATGTGACTGGGGCTGGGGATACGGTGGCGGCGGCTTTAACTATTGCTTTAGCAGTGGGGGCATCTTATTGGGAAGCGGCAGTGTTAGGCAACTTAGCCGCCAGCATTGTGGTGCGTCGATTTGGTACTGCTACCACGACGATCGATGAGATGAAATTGGCGTTAGGGAAATTATTAGGAGAAGAGTAAGGGGAATTATATCTTGTGGGGTGGGCGAATTCGCTCTTTTCGATAATTTTAGATAATTTTATCTACTTAGGCGTATATTTATGCAGATTTATGCAGAAGATTTGCCCACCCTACTTTCTCATATACTTTTTGTACTTTCTAACAAATTTTCTAACAAACTTTGCTGGGTAATTTCTTGTGCGATCGCTTCTACCGGCACACAAATCGAATTGCCAATTTGCTTATAACTTTTCCCTAAATTAGCATAAATTAGCATCAATTTTGAAATTTTCCTAAAATTTTCCGGAAAACCCATAATCCGATAACATTTCCGAATATATGTATTAGGTTAATTTCCGTCTAGCCCGCCCAAGCTATTTTTATTTGCTCAAAAATATGAATTAGCCAAAATAACCAAAATTTTGAATTTTGTCATTTGGTCAAGAATTACGTCAAAAATTCTGTCAATAACCTGGGGAATAATAATTAACAATAATTAACCAATTATCACCTGAAACCGAGCCAATGGCAGAAAATTTGTCTCAATATTCTCAAGACCCTATCTGGGAATTAAATGCCCAGTTATGGCAGGGGTCTTTTAATAGTCGAGAAAGTAGCTTGCATCAGCTTTCTCCTTATGTAGGAAAACTGAAATCTGGCATGGCTAAAGTGTTAATTCAACTCTATTCTCAGCCGGGAGAGATTGTCTTAGATCCGTTTGCAGGTTCGGGAGTAGTTCCCCTAGAGTGTGTTTTGTCAGGACGAATTGCCTGGGCAAACGATTTGAGTCCTTATGCTTATATTTTAACGCGAGGAAAGTTAGAAACACCGCGAGAAGAGCAGAAGGCCTTGGCTACGGCTAATTCATTATTAGCTCGGGTAGAAGCAGAAAAATTTTTACTTAATATGCGGGAAGTTCCCCAATGGGTGCAGGATTTTTTCCATCCCAAAACTTTACCAGAAATTATCAGTGCTTTTCGCCTATTTAATGCGGAAAATAATTATTTTTTAACTGCTTGTTTGTTGGGTATATTACAGCATATTCGTCCCGGATTTCTTTCCTATCCTGCTTCTCATTTAGTCCCCTATTTGCGGCGGAAAAAATATCCCCCAGAGCAGTTTCCCGAAATGTATGAATATCGGGATGTGCGCTCGCGCCTCTTGGCCAAAATCAAACGAGCATATCGTCATCCCCAGCTACCAGAAAACTGGGAAAAGCGCCAGTATCAAGTTTGGCAAAATAATGCCATGAATTTACCAATTCCCAATCAAAGTGTGGATGCGATTATTTCTAGTCCGCCTTATTTTGGGGCTTTAGACTATGCGCGGGATAATCGTTTACGACTCTGGTTTTTGGGTTGTGAAAACTGGAAGGAATTAGACGCTACTTTAACCGCAAAAAGTAAAGTTTATTTACCCCAAATGTCCGCTTGTTTGCAAGAAATGGCTCGGGTACTCAAACCGGGACATCATTGCGTGTTGGTACTCGGTGACGTGCAGCAGAACGGCAAAACCACTAAGACCGCGGAAATTTTAGCGGAGTTAGCGGTGGAAAAGATCGGGGCATTTGTGGTAGAAACCATCTATGATGACCAAATTCCTGACGAGAGGCGAGCGCGTAGGGGCGCCCATAGCACCAAGTTGGAGCGGATTTTAGTTATGCGAAAAATATAATCTTGTTATTTGTTATTTGTTATCTGTTGATTGTTCTTTGTTTTTTGTTCACCAAGCAACCAGAGAATCCTTACCCATGAATCAACAACCAACAGCCAACAACCACCAACCATCAACTAACTATAGGAGTGTTCAGCCGTGCGACGTGATCTAGAAGGACTGCCAATTACTAAAGGAGAAATTCGCCGCATCAGCGGGATTTCTGTGGATGATTTGCTCCAAAATTATATTCTGAAAGACCAGCAAAAACGTTCTAAATTTTTGTATAAAGAAACTACAGTGGTTTTTGGTTTAACCGGGATGGTTTTTCTGGGTTCGCTGACTTTTGGGGATGTGATGTTTTGGCAACTTCGGGGGATAACTTTTGATTTAATGATTGCGAATCAAATGCCCTGGTTGCTGCTTGGTAGTATGGCGATCGCTTCTTTATTGGTGGCACTCGCTGCCCGGTTTTTCTGGCTAAAAAATAACACCCGGAAAGCGGAGTATTTGCTAGGAATTTTAGCAGACGTGGAAAAGTATAATGATTTAATTGACGTGATTCATCTCAACGATCAGTTAGAAGACGTGGGCAATACGGAAATGGAAATTATTAATCGCCCACAAGTGATTACTGCCCTGAGACATACGCGAGAAAATTTAGTTAGGGCATTGAAAACGGAACGGATTTTTCGGGAAAATCAGCAGGTAATTAACCGAAATCCAGACTTATTTGCCCATAACTTAGCTTCTGTGGAAGCAATGCAAATGAGCGATCGCGCTACAGAAAGGGGCAGATTACTTAATGAAGCTTTGCAAATTGCTCTTAATGCTCAAGCGGAAATGCGTAAACTTAAACAAGACCGATTTTTTTAAGGAATAATTCATCATATTAGCCGTTTACAGATTGATTCAAAATGAGCGATAATGACATCACGATTTTATCCCTAGTTCAAAAAGTGGAAACAATTCACTTTCTTAATCAGGCAAAAACCAGTTGAGCGGGGCGAATAGGAGGCGAATAGGAACTTAAAGAGATATTAAAAACTATCGCTGCCTTAGTTAAAGATTATAAATTTCTTGATATTTCTGATAAATATAGTTAACAAAATGTTCAACTTTCAAGGGTTGCCCTGTAACTTTTTTCAGCAATTCATTGGGGGTATATTTACTACCATGTTGATAGATATTCTCTTTGAGCCATCGATGTAAATTAGCGAATTTACCTTGTTCAATATCCACGGTCAGTTCTGGATGAATCTTCATGGCTGTTTGATAAATTTGGGCAGCGATCACATTGCCCAAAGTGTATCCTTGAAATTGCCCACCAATTAAACCACTATACCAATGGACATCTTGCATTACCCCTTCGCGATCGCATTGGGGGCGAATACCTAAATCAGACTCATAGCGTTGGTTCCAAGCATCGGGTAAATCTGACACCGCTAATTTACCTTCTAATAAGTCTAATTCCAAGTCAAAGCGGATGGCCACATGAAGATTATAAGTCACTTCATCGGCATCAGTCCTGATCGGCGAGCGCTCAACTTTATTAATCCCGCGGTAAAATTGCTCGACACTAATATGCTTCAATTGCTTCAGGAAAACCCCTTGTAATTGGGGATAAAAATAACCCCAAAAACCGCGACTCCGACCGATTATATTTTCCCACAACCGAGACTGACTTTCGTGAACTCCTGCCGAGGTGCCATTTGCCAGAGGACTGCCTTCATAACTGGGGCAAATACCTTGTTCATAAAGCGCATGACCCATTTCATGGATACTACTAAATAGGGCTTGACCAAAGTCATTTTCATAAACCCTAGTGGTAATTCGCACATCCCCAAGAGAGAACTTGGTCATAAACGGATGGAGAGTTTTATCCTGACGACCTCGGTTAAAATCATAACCCAAACTGGCCAAAACTTTCCGAGTAAAAATGAGTTGCTGATTTTCGGGAAAATGTTGATGCAAAAAAGAATTGTCTATGGGAGGTTGCGCCGCGATCGCCTCCACCAAAGGGATTAACTTTGACTTCAAATCGGTAAATAACGGACGTAACTTAGCCACCGTCATGCCATAATCATAAAAATCAATCAACGGGTCAGCGATATGTGCATAACCGGGAAAAAAACTCGCCATTTCTCGGCTTAACTCTAAATTTTTTTCTAAATAAGGTTGCACCGCCCGAAAATCATTCTCTGCCCGCGCTTTTGCCCAAACTGCGTAACTAGCAGAATGGTGTTGTGACATTCGTGCCATAAATTCTTCTGGCACTTGTACCGCTTTCTGATACTTGCGACGGGTGACACGAATTAAACTCGCCGCGTCTGAATCATATGCCAAACTTTCCTCATAAGGTTTTAAATCTTCTAGGAGTTCTCCCAAAGCCGGATCCGTGAACTTTTGATGAGCAATTTGTCGCAAAATCGCTATTTGCCGACCTCTAGCCGTCGCCCCTCCCGGCGGCATATAAGTCGCCTGATCCCAGTACAACAGCCCAGCGGCGGCGGTAATGTCATTAACTTCCAACAAACGAGCTTTGAGGGTTTCGTATTTAGATGCCAGCGAATGAAAATTTTGCATAAACTCAAACTCAAACGTGAAATAGCCAAGGCTTGATTTGGCGACAATTGCCCAGTCAACATTTTATGATTATATCTTAAGATTCAGAAGGGTTGAATGTCAATAAATGCTCATATTATCCCCAATAAAGAACATCTGGATTAGTTACAGCCTGCTCAGAAATAATCCCAAAGAACCCAAAGAATCTCTTTCGTCCCTCTCCCCTAAGCTTTGTTGTTGGGTTAGGTCGCCATCGATTTATGGTGATTATGGTGAAAACAGTTGTGAATCATCCTCATGGCACCTAGACCGGTAAAAGACAGAGTTACTAGATTGTGGGCATTTTTCTATAGCTTATAGGATTAATTTTGTCATTTATTTCGGTTATTAATACAATTAAATATGCTTTCAATTTAATGCCAATTTCCCGGATTATTCTCTGGTTTATGTTAATTATTATTGCCGGGATTATTTCTCGCCAAATGCCGAGATTAATTGGTGACAGTAGCGGGAGCAAAATCAAAAGTTAACTCAAAATAGCTGGCCAGAAAAAAGCGCTGGATAAAAAACATAATTTATTGGAATTTCTCTCCTAGGTCAGCCTATTCTAGTGGGGGCTTAAGCCAACCAACTAACTAGCAACGGATTGCCCCTACCGAAACCTGGTGAAAACACTGGTTAAAACAAATTTGAAAAACAGGGTTTCAGCGACAATTTTGGCTTCTCACCCAAGATTAAATCAAGCAATCCGGTTTTTCAACTCCGCAGAAATAGGCTATAAATAATCAAGGCGATATAGTAAAATATTGCGTATAGCTAGTTGTCCTTGTTTAACTAATTAACTTCTGTACCTCAATAGACCGAAGAAACGATAAATTATGACTCAAACCCGTCGCCGCTATCATATTACAACTTTCGGCTGTCAAATGAACAAAGCCGACTCCGAGCGTATGGCTGGTATCTTAGAAGATATGGGCCTAGAGTTCGTTGAAGACCCCAACCAAGCGGACTTAATTCTCTATAATACTTGTACGATTCGGGATAACGCCGAACAAAAAGTTTATTCTTATTTAGGCCGACAAGCCAAGCGCAAACAAGAACAACCAGATTTGACCTTAATTGTGGCTGGTTGTGTCGCCCAACAGGAAGGGGAAGCGCTGATGCGTCGGGTGCCAGAATTAGACTTGGTAATGGGGCCGCAACACGCGAACCGGCTGCAAGATTTGCTGGAAGATGTGTTTGCGGGCAATCAGGTGGTGGCCACCGAACCGATTCACATTATGGAAGATATCACCAAACCGCGCCGGGATAGTCAGGTGACGGCTTGGGTGAATGTGATTTATGGCTGTAATGAACGCTGCACTTATTGTGTGGTGCCTTCAGTGCGTGGGGTAGAACAGTCCCGCACCCCAGAAGCCATTCGCGCTGAAATGGAGGAATTAGGTCGCCAAGGTTATAAAGAAGTGACATTATTGGGGCAAAATGTTGATGCTTACGGCAGAGATTTGCCGGGAACAAAACCCAATGGTTCTCATTTACATACCTTTACGGATTTGCTCTATTTTGTCCACGATGTACCGGGAATTGAGCGGATTAGGTTTGCTACCAGCCACCCCCGTTATTTTACCGAACGGTTAATTCGGGCTTGTGCGGAGTTGTCGAAAGTTTGCGAACATTTCCATATTCCTTTCCAGTCGGGAGATAATGAGTTGCTGAAGGCAATGGCCCGGGGTTATACTCACGAGAAATATCGCCAAATTATTGATAAGATTCGCTACTATATCCCCGATGCGGCGATTAGTGCCGATGCGATCGTTGGCTTTCCTGGAGAGACCGAGGAACAGTTTGAAAATACTCTGAAATTAGTGGAAGATATTGGCTTTGACCAGTTAAATACTGCGGCTTATTCTCCCCGTCCAGGAACTCCGGCAGCCTTGTGGGAAAATCAAGTAAGTGAAGAGGTGAAAAGCGATCGCCTCCAACGGTTAAATCACTTAGTGGCAACAAAAGCCGCAGAGCGATCGCAGCGATATATGGGACGCATTGAAGAAGTCCTCGTAGAAGACATAAATCCCAAACAACCCACGCAAGTCATGGGACGGACTCGTAGCAACCGGCTGACATTTTTTGACGGGGATATCAATCAACTCAAAGGTCAGTTAATTAAAGTAAAAATTACTGAAGTACGTCCTTTTAGTTTAACGGGTCAGCCAATTTAATTTTGGTTGTTGGTTGCTGGTTGTTGGTTATTTGTTGTTGGTTCTTTGTTGTTTGTTACTGCTTTTGCTATATAAATAACAACTAGCAACCAACAACTAACAGCCAACAACCAACCAAAAATCGACAAATATTCACCACAATATTCGGCGGTATCACCGATTTAATCATCACATCAACGCCTTGTTTGACAATAAATTTACTTGCCCCAATGTCACTTCACTATCAACGCGACCCCAATCATAAGTATAGCCTAATCTTGTCCAAGGGAAACCATTTTCATTATAAGAAGATGACATCAGATTTCCCCCGCCAAAAGCTGAATAATATCCCAACAATGATTAAATTTATAATTTTAATTTTTGCTTAATTTTTGCCCCATAAATACCCATAAAATTATCTAGGAAAATTAGTAAGCCAAAAAAATTGGATTTTTGGATTTTTGGGTTTTTGGGTTCTTAAAAGCGCTGGCTATTAATCGCTACAATTGCTTGACAACTTGCTTTTGATATTCCTCTTCGGTCATCAAATCCTGCGTACTTTCTACTCGGTCTATAAATAGCATTCCCTCAAGATGATCGAATTCATGTTGAAAAATTCTCGCCACAAATCCGGTTAATTCTTGTTTTTGGTATTCACCGAATTGGTCAATATATTCTACTTCAATAGCTTCATATCTGGGGACTAAGCCGCGAATTCCCGGAATACTTAAGCAGCCTTCCCAACCTTTGACAATTTCCGCAGAATGGTCAATGATTTGCGGATTAATCATGGGGGTGGGTTCCATCAGGGGGGCGCTGGGATAGCGTAAAGTAGGTCGCGATGCCACAATGATAATCCGCTGGGGTTCCGATATTTGTGGCGCGGCGATTCCGACACCATTTGCTGGGGTCATCGTGGCAATTAAATCATCAATTAAATTTTGAATTTTGCGCTTATTCATTTGATTAATCGGTTGGGCAATTTGCCGCAGAATGGGATTACCTAATTGGGCGATAGTCAGCATTTGATTCATCTTGTTGATAATTAATAATTAATAGTTGATAGTTGTTAATTATGAATTGACAATTTTATTGAATTGTCAATTGTTAATTATCAATTATCAATTGTTCTCTCCCGCTCCGAAAGCTCCCCACAGGGGCTTAATTGCTTTCCGAGGGCAGGGTTCCGGGAGCAACATCTAGGGTGATGGTTTCGCCGTTGCGGTTGATTTCAATGGTTAATAAATCTCCGACTTCGCTTTGTTGGACAATTTGTTGGACGGTTTCTGATTTGGTGATTTCGCGAGCGCCGATTTTTTGAATCACGTCACCGCGACGCATTCCGGCAGCGGCAGCGGGGGAATTGGGCACCACTCGCATGATTAAGACTCCTCGATCTACCGCGATCGCCATGCCACTGCTAGAATCTTGATTAATCTCTTCCTTGAGTTCCTGATTTAGGGTAATCATTTCGATACCCAAAAAGGCGTGCTGGGCTTTACCCGTGGTAATAATTTGTTGAGCAATTTTCCGCGCCGCATTAATAGGAATCGCAAAACCCAGTCCTTGGGCACCACTAATAATGGCCGTATTCATACCAATCACTTCCCCTTGGGCATTCAGCAATGGGCCGCCAGAGTTGCCCGGATTAATCGCCGCATCGGTTTGAATAAAGCCGACACGCTTATCCGGCACTCCCACTTCCCGACTTGATCGCCCGATCGCACTAATAATTCCGGCGGTGACAGTATTATCCAAACCCAGAGGATTGCCGATCGCGATCGCCCATTCTCCAGGTTGCAAATGTTCCGAATCACCCAAAGTCACCTTGGGCAAGTTAGTCTCTTCAATTTTTACCACCGCCACATCCGTCACCGCATCTTGCCCCAGGACTTTTCCATCAAAAATGCGACCATCTTTGAGAATCACCTGCACCGTATCGGTGCCATTGACCACATGGGCATTAGTGAGAATTTGGCCATCATCACTAATAATAAAACCAGAGCCAGTGCCCCGCTCAACTCTTTCTTGCGGCTGGGTGGGAATCCCAAAAAACCGACCAAAAAACGGATCGTTAAACGGCGCTGGTTCACTGCTGACCGTTCGCGCTGCATTAATTCGCACCACCGCCGCACCCACCCGATCCACTGCTTGGACAATAAAATTGGCAGGGATCGGATTCGCCGATACATTCCCCTGTTCTGAGGATTCAGGGGTTCCAGTGGATAAAGAAAATGGGCGATTTATTTTTGGCATCGTGGTTTCCCCAGATTCCCAGAAAAACCGGGAACTGGATAATGTTCGGTGAACCACAAAACCCCCTCCTAACCCCATTAACAACAGCAGTAGATACAATGCTGATTGTTGCCACGAAAATTTGCCCCACAAGTTACGTTTTCCCGAACTATCCATGAAAGTCCTAGCCAAATTTGAACAAAGGTGGTTTAGAAAACTATTTGCCCCAAGAAAACTTGATCCGCACTAGCGATCGCTATGCTCAATTTTACCGAACAAGCCGTTTTAGCCTCTTCTAGAGAGCAAAATTGTTTGATCCAGGTTGAGATCAAATGAGTAGGAACTACGCATCAACACTATAGCTAGGGGACAACCACGGGGGATTGCCTCTACTTTCATCCCAAATACCCAAATATAAATGAGTTGCGTAAGTCCTAATGGGGATAGGTAGATTTTAATTATATAATAGAAAAATTTCATACTTAAGTATGAGGGGGCAGACCCCAAGGAGTCAAGATTCTCTGATTAATTCCGCCAAAAATCAAAGGAAGACTCACTACAGTAGTAGCGAGAGTTTAAACCATATTCGGCAAGAAGTCTAACGACTATGGCATCAAAATAAAAAGAGACGCGAATTGCGCGTCTCTACCGGAAGTTAATTTCTGCTGGAGCGAATTAAAGCTGCTTCACCTCACTGACGATTTTGGCAACCATATCCTTAGCATTGCCAAACAGCATCATGGTCTTATCTTTGTAAAACAATTCATTTTCAATCCCGGCAAAGCCCGGATTCATACTGCGCTTAATCACGATCGTATGGGCAGCCTTATCCACATTTAAAATCGGCATTCCATAAATCGGGCTATTGGGATTTTCCCGTGCTGCTGGGTTGACCACATCATTAGCGCCAATTACCAACGCCACATCAGTGCGCTCGAACTCTGAGTTAATATCTTCCATATCATACAACTGCTCATAAGGCACATTCGCCTCTGCCAGCAGCACGTTCATGTGTCCGGGCATTCGACCGGCTACCGGGTGAATGGCATATTTTACCTCTACCCCCAGGCGTTCCAACTGGTCAGCCAACTCCCGAACCGTATGCTGTGCTTGAGCTACCGCCATGCCATATCCAGGCACAATCACCACAGACCGGGCATAACCCAACATCATGGCGCTTTCTTCTGGGTCGATACTGTGAATCGTCATATTTGCTGTAGCACCAGTAGCGGCAGCCGCACCGCCACTTTCCCCAGTGCCAAATCCAGCAAATAACACATTAGTCAGCGATCGGTTCATCGCCTTACACATAATCACCGTGAGGATAATCCCCGAAGCGCCCACCAAAGCACCGGCAATAATCAGCATATTGTTCATCACCACGAAACCAGCGGCAGATCCCGCTAACCCAGAGAATGAGTTAAGCAGCGAAATCACCACGGGCATATCCCCGCCACCAATAGGGATGACGAACATCACCCCTAAGATTAGAGAAATGCCAACTAAGGTCAAAAATACAGGAGTATTGAGGGGATGAATGCAGATGTAAATACTGCCAACGAGAAATCCGCCCAATAATATGGCGTTAACCACTTGCTGGGCAGGGAAAAGAATTGGAGAACCACTCATAATCCCTTGCAGTTTGGCAAAGGCAATCAGAGAACCCGTGAAGGTGACACCACCGATTAACACACCCAGTAAAGCGGTGATGGTGGTATCCAGAGGTGGATGATCAAAGCTGCTGTAATATTTCCAAAATTCTCCCACCGCCACCAGGGAGGAAGCAGCACCCCCGAAGCCATTTAACAAACCGACCATTTGGGGCATTTCCGTCATGGCCACTTTCTGAGCCGCGATCGCCCCGATCGCCGAACCAATCGCGATCGCAATCAGAATCATCTGATAGTTAAGCACCTGCCGATCTAATAATGTGGCCACGATCGCCAACAACATTCCCACAGAGGCCAACAAATTACCATTCCGCGCCGTAGCGGGAGAACCTAGCTGTTTCAAGCCGACGAAAAACAATGATGTAGCCACCAAGTAGGTTAGCTGTATTCCAGTTGGCACAAATGCGCTAATACCACTCATGCCTTCACCTCTTTTTTCTTAAACATTTGCAACATCCGGTCTGTCACCAGGAAACCACCGACCACGTTAATGGTGGCAAACACCACTCCAATCAATCCCAGAATCACCGTAACGCTCAAATCTTTGTCACCGGCGATAATGATCGCCCCTAATACGGCAATCCCAGAGATGGCATTAGATCCAGACATCAGGGGGGTATGCAATGTCGGCGGCACTTTAGTAATCACCTCAAATCCGGCAAACGTTGCCAGCACAAACACAAATAAAGCGGATATCAAAGCTTCAGCCATAAATTAGAAAACTCCTTTAATTGTTGTTGGTTGTTGGTTGGTGGTTAGTGGTTGGTGGTTGGAGTGTAATTGACAATTGATAGTTGATAATTGATAATTGTTTACTTGAATTTTAATTGACAATTACCAGTTGTTAATTGTTTGACACTGCTCCGTCCGCTCCGTCCGCTCCGTCCGCTCCGTCCGCACAAGACGCACAAGACGCTTGTTCGTGGCCAATAACCTTTAAACCTTAGCTTTCAGAGATTCCAGAGCATCGCGGACTCTGGAGTTGCGAATTTCCCCAGAATAGGTGACACAAGTAGCATCAATAATATCGTCGGCAAAATTCAGCTTAAGTTCGCCCTTGTCCAGCATCAGTTCTACCAAAGAGGCAATATTCTTCGCATACATTTGACTAGCGTGAACGGGCATCGAGGCAGGTAAATTAATTGGCCCAATAATAGTCACACCGTTATAAACCACATCTTTACCTGCTTGGGTCAGAGCACAGTTGCCTCCTTGTTCGGCGGCCAAATCAACAATCACCGCCCCTGGTTTCATTTTGGCCACCATTTCTGCCGTGACCAAAACCGGCGCTTTTCGCCCGGGAACTTGGGCAGTAGTAATCACCACATCAGCGGCAGCCACGGTATCAGCCACCAACGCTTGAGTCCGTTTTTTGGACTCCTCAGAAATTTCCTTAGCGTAGCCACCTTCTGCTACCGTGTCCTCGTCCAGCTTAATTTCCACAAATTTGGCGCCCAAGCTTTGCACTTCTTCTTTCACCGCCGGACGAATATCAAAAGCTTCCACTACCGCACCGAGACGACGGGCAGTGGCGATCGCCTGTAAACCAGCCACCCCAGCCCCCATCACAAAAACTTTCGCCGGTCGAATAGTGCCTGCGGCAGTCGTCAACATAGGGAAAAACTTCGGTGCAGCCGCCGCAGCAATTAACGTGGCTTTATATCCGGCCACCCCTGCTTGAGAAGATAAAGCATCCATACTTTGAGCGCGGCTAGTTCGGGGAATCAGTTCCATACTAAATGAGGTAACGCCTTTAGCCGCCAATTTTTCGCAGACATCTGGCCGACCCAAGGGATTTAAGAACCCGACCACCGCAGAACCTGACCGCATCATGGTAATTTCTGAATCTTTGGGGGGAGCCACCTTTACAACCAGGTCTGCTTCCCCCCAAAGTTGGGCTGGGTCAGAGACAATTTTTGCCCCCACCGCGCTATAGGCATCATCACTGAAGAATGACCCCTCACCGGCGCCGCTGGCCACCAATACCTCAATGCCTTTTTTGACCAATCGAGGGACCACATCAGGAACCAGGGCAACCCGACGTTCGCCCACTTCAATTTCTTTAGCCACAGCTATTTTCATATCATTTCTCCAGATATCTGAAATTTACCAAGCAGACAAATCCTGATTAGATTAGTCACCTTAATGTTGCCGCCCAAATCATGTTTTTCTCATGCTTTTCTGGGCAAATTATTGTCAAACAAATCTCCTGAGCAATTAATCAACAACTCCTCACAATTACTTGAGCGTACTCAACCATTCGGATGATTGCTTGACTGATTGGCGAATTTCCTATTTTTTATAGCAAATATTTGGCATATTTTCAATTTGGCCAAATATTTTTTTGACTATTTAGGCATTGTTCTGAAGACTTTCGTAGGTATTTTGTAGGATTACTCCCGCTCCTTTCCCTCATCCCTAATAATTCAAGTGCCGCGATTCGCCCGCTCAAAATTTATTGGTTTGATTTTCCGTAATTTCACCTAAAATTGTGAGGATTTTTCTGTGATGTTTTTTCGTGAAGTTAGGCCAAAAAATCAAGAAATGATAACATAAGCCCCAAGTAATTGGCTACGAAATCAACTACTTAATAATCTAAACTATCCAAGTATATTTCTGGCAAGCCCTTTAGAAAATCTTTACGATTGGTGAATTTTAGGATTTTCAGGCTCAAGAAACCGCCAGGGCTTTGCCTCTGGCTGAGGCTGAAGAAACCGCCGGGGCATCTGATTCGTCTCTTATCTTATCGGCTGCCTCCTGGCGGCGTTGCCGGGGCAAAAATTAGTCAGAAATTATTCAGAAATTAGTCAGAGTGCCACAGGTTTGTGTTAAGGTTTGTTAAAAAACTGATACCCGAGAAAATCGCCGGCCAAAACATGATTACCTGGTGACAACGCGCTCGTCAGCCCGATGATACAACCCTGGTTTGTGTACATTTTCTTATGGCGTATGTGCAGTAGTTGATTTAACTCTCCCGTTCGTGAAGCTTTGTGTAGCAATCTCGCTAAACACCGGAGCCTGAACAGAGGGTGATGGTGATGCACCGGAGGTATCGGAGAATAGGATTTCTATTATTTATAAGTGGTTTGAAGGAGAATCTATGAAACGGCTATTATCTGTATTCGCGATTGTCGGTTGTGCGTGGGTGGGGATGCCAGAACTCACCTTAGCCCAGACTACCGGAGGCTTTACCTTGTTTGGCGGCCCCCAGAGAGGATATGAACTGGATTATTTTCTAGCCCGGGGTAAGGCTGATACGCGCGATCGCTACGAATTAAGGATTCCCGGGACTAAACTCAATGCCCCGATCACCGCGATTTCCATTGACTATCCCACTCACTACCGTGGGGAATTCAACACCAACCGAATTCACGTCGTGGTAGGCAATGAAGGGACAACCTTGAGATGTCAAGAAAAATCCGCCACCACTGAAGTCAACCCCGCCGAGAATCGATCCCCTGCTCCCTGTTTAGTAAGCTGGGAACCGCAAAGCCGGTCAATTCAAATCCAGTTTACCGATCCGGTTGCTCCCAGAAGCAATGTCAAATTAGTGTTTGACCGGGTAAAGAATCCGGTGTTCGGCGGGATGTTTAATTTCAACTGTCGGGTGTCCACCCTGACCGGCCCACAGTTGCCCCAATACATCGGCACCTGGGTCTTGGCCATTGATTAAACCAGATTTCCGGGGTGTTAATTAAATAAATGACGCCGATTCACAATTTTCAATGATACAATTGAAAATTGTGAATTTTTCATCCTTAAGTAAGTAAACCCGGAGCAACTAAGATGACAAAGCGTACCTTGGGCGGTACTAACCGTAAAAGAAAAAGAGTTTCTGGCTTTAGAGCTCGGATGCGTACCAAAAATGGCCAAAGAGTGATCAAAGCTCGCCGAAGCAAAGGGCGGATTCGGCTGGCTGTTTAATTTCTAGATCTGACCTTCCATTGGCCTGCTTTGGGTTGTTAATCCAAAGCGAAATCAACCCAAGCAACGAAAAAGAAGCATTCAAGTGTTGCCCAAAGTCAATCGACTTAAGCATCGGCAAGATTTTTCTGCCGTTTACAAATTTGGGACGCGTCGGTCAGACGGAACCCTGACATTGATCGCCAAAAAGCGCACCAATGGATTTAGCCAAGACGTCCCGTCGTCTAGCCCGAATTCCCCTAACGGATCCTCTATCGGCGTAGCCCCTACCCGCATTGGCATTTCCGTAAGCCAAAAAGTTAGCAAAATGGCGGTAGTTCGCAATCGGATCAAGCGGCAAATTCGGGCAGCTTGGCGATCGCTCTTATCCCAAGTATCAGCGGGTTGGGATATCGTCGTCGTGGTGCAGCCGCCAGCAAAGGAGTGCAATTATCGACAATTTCTGCAAAAATTAGAGCAGTTAATGGCAAAAGTGGAGGGACTTAATGGGGATTAAAGAAGAAGTTTACTTTGAAGGTCGCCCGCATATCGGCGATCTGATCCTGAACATTTTGTTGGGTTTGACGATTGTTGGCTTGCCCCTGATGATTGGTGCCATTGTCCGCGCCCTGTGGTTGCGTTATCGGATTACGAATCGTCGGGTGACGGTGATTGGTGGTTGGATGGGACGGGATCGCTCTGACGTAGTTTACTCAGAAATTAGCAAAATCGTCACCGTACCTCGTGGCTTTGGCATCTGGGGTGATATGGTGATCACCCTCAACGATGGTTCTCGCCTGGAAATCCGGGCGCTTCCTAAGTTTCGAGAGGCTTATGATTATATGAATAATAAATTGTCCCCCTCGGCTCGTGCAGCCAGTGGTTCCCTCGGTAAATAACTTCCTGACTAACCTAAATCGCTGATTCACCACCGGAAGCTGCACCAGAATTGCTGGAGATTTCCCCGTCAATTGCTGCTCGATTGCCTAAAAAAAATAGCGAGTCAAAACACCAGACTCTTACAGTCTAAACCTTGATTTCCTCGTCAGAGAAAAACCCAGCAATCAATCGGGGGAATTTGGCTGACATCAAATATCAGCCAGACTCGGAGAAAATTGGCAGATAATTTATCACCAACAAATTATCACCAAATTATCACCAAATTATCAGCCAAAAAATCAAGCAGATATCCAGCGGATATCACCGGGGAAAAGAGTTATTCAGGAGAAATTATTACAGCAGCTCCTTAAAAAGAAAAAAACAAATTTTTCCCAGGGAGCCAGTGTCCAGCTTAAGCAATTAGGCGGAAACGGAAAAGGGTTTTTTCTCAAACCCAGTTATCTCCAGCAGCCTGATGCTGAAGATAACTAATATTTAACTCGGTTATAGTCTGAAAACAGATAGTCTGAAAACAATAATTGTATTAGGTTGATATAGACAGAATGGACTTTGGAGTAGGGTTTCTTTCCAACAACGTCATGCTACCGATCCTAGATTTATTCTTTGGGATCGTTCCCAGCTATGGTCTGGCGATCGTCGCTTTGACGTTAGTAATTCGCTTTGCGCTTTATCCTTTAAGTGCTGGATCGATTCGCAGTATGCGGCGAATGCGTGTCGCCCAGCCACTGATGCAGAAACGAGTTAAAGAAATTCAGGAACGCTATAAGGACAATCCGACTAAACAGCAGGAGGAAATGAGCAAAATTTACCAGGAGTATGGCAATCCGCTCTCTGGTTGTTTGCCAGTGATCCTGCAAATGCCCGTGCTGTTTGCTTTATTCGCTACCCTGAGAGGCTCGCCATTTTCTGACGTGAATTACTCCGTCAATCTGCAAATTTTTCCCTCAGAACAAATTGAACGAATTCAACCTGTGTCTTTTACCACTCCGCCCCAAAATATTTATGTAGCCGGTGGCGTCCATGCGCCGGTCGTCGCTTTGCTGCCTAGCGGGAATAAGTTAGTCGTAGGTGAAAAAACGAAAATTGAATTTCAAACCGTAGAAGGCAAACCTCTGCAAGAGTTATTAGCGGAATATCCCGAAAGCGACATTACCCCGACCTGGCAAGTCATTAAAGGTCAAGAACGAGTTAAGGTTTCGACCGATGGCACGATCGAAGCCCTGCAAGCGGGAGATGTGACGATTCAAGGCACGATTCCTGGATTAGCTTCTAAGCAAGGGTTTTTGTTTATTAAAGCCCTGGGTCGGGTCGGCGCTACGGACGAAAATGGCCAAATTAATTGGGACATTGTGGGCATGGTGCTATTTTTTGGCATTAGCTTGTATGTCAACCAAATTCTATCGGGTCAAGGACAAAGTTCCAGCGATAACTCTCAGCAAGCAACGGTGAATAAACTCACTCCGGTGATCTTTTCCGGGATGTTTTTGTTCTTCCCTCTGCCTGCGGGAGTTTTGATGTATATGGTGATTGCGAATATCTTCCAAACCGTACAAACTTTTATTCTGTCTCGCGAACCTCTGCCAGAAAATCTCCAGAAAATCGTGGATGCAGAAGCAAAAGCCGCACAGGTAAAAGACGGACGAAAATCACTGCCGTTTGAACCTGGTCGTTCTAAGAAAAAAGCTTAAGGTAAATTATGAGCGCTCGTCCGATTGACCGAGGAAAACAGTGGCTCATGCAACTCCTGTCCCTCGCGGCTTGTCCTGCGGAAGTTCATGCGGAGGAAAAAACCGATTGCTACTGGTTAACCATAGATCACAAGGATCTGACCCCGGAACAAATTGACATCCTGATCGGATCCAAGGGTGCTGTCCTGGATAGTATTCAATATCTAGCGAATACAATTTTGAATCTGGGACAAGACCACGATCAACAAGCCGCTTACACTATTGAATTGAATAACTATCGCTCTCGTCGCCAAGCGGAACTCGCTCGTGTCGCGTCCAATGCAGTCGCTCATGTTCGGGAAACCGGGGAAGAGTTTGAAATTAAATCCCTTTCTGCCGCCGAACGTCGTCAACTTCATAATTTATTTAAAGAATACGACGATTTGGAAACCTTCAGTCGCGGACAAGAACCCGATCGCCGTTTGGTGGTACACAGACGGTAGTTCCATGATTCAATGATGCCTCTGAAATCCTGGATAAATAGTTGGTTTGAGATTTGAGAGTTTAATTCACTCTCAAATTTCTTTCTTACCGGAAAATTCTTGAATAGCCATAATATGGAGCCCATTTATATTCCTCAACTGACCACTGCACCTGAGCGAACTGAGGACATTCAGTTTGAGGAGTTTTTCTCCGAATTTGAAACTTTGACTCCCGTCAAAGGCACCATCGTGGTGAAGCACCAAGGAAACTATTTAGAAGTTTTCGCCCAAGCTGAAACCATTGTCACCCTGACTTGCAATCGGTGTCTGCAACAGTATAATCACCGATTAAGTGTAGATACCTCTGAATTAATCTGGCTGGATGAAGCCGCAGATCAACCCGACCAGGGTCCGTTGGCCCGGGAAACTACCCTGGAAGATTTGGTAGAAACTTTGTCCCCACATGGATATTTTGAATGCAGAGAATGGCTTTATGAGCAACTTTGTTTAGCCCTGCCCCCCCGCCAACTTTGTGATGCGAATTGTTTAGGGATTCAAGCAAAGACTTCTGTGGAACCGGATGCACCAAAGGCGATCGATCGCCGTTGGGCATCCCTGGCAGAACTAAAAAAATTATTCCCGAATTAATTGCCAGCGCGAAAACCTTTAAGGAGCTCCAAACATCAGATTTTTCTGGTTATTTTTATTACCTAAAAATCTGATGATTTAGGCAACAATTGAGCTTGATTATAATACCTAATTATCAATTAGAGTGGGGAACATTTAATTACCCACCCTAGCATATATGATGGTTGACTTGGCCTTTCTAGAAGATAAATATTGTTGCCTAATTTTTGGGAATTGTGATGAATAATTATCAAATTTTAATGATTGATTATTGTTGAGGTTCAGATGACATTTAGTGATGAGTTTGAACTGCTTTTGCGAGCCAGATATCCGTTAATTTATATTCCCACTCTCGAAGAAGAACGAGTCGAAAACACAATTGCGGAAATTGCCAAAAAACAAGGCAATCGAGGGATATATATCTGGGATTTTGTGGATGGCTATACGGGCAATCCCAATGACACGGGTTTTGGCAAGCGCAATCCTTTACAAGCTTTAGAATTGGTGGAAAAATTACCGGCTACCGCCCCGGCAATCTTTATTTTGCGAGATTTTCACCGATTTTTAGAAGATGTGGCGATTTCTCGCAAATTACGCAATTTAGCAAGACTGCTGAAATCTCAGCCGAAAAATTTGGTGCTGATTTCTTCATGTTTGGCGATTCCCGAAGAGTTAAGCGAAGTGTTGACGGTTTTGGAATTTCCCCTGCCCAATCAGGCAGAAATTGCCGCAGAAGTGCAAAGACTTTTGGGCGCAACAGGTGAATCTTTGCCCCGGAATACTCTGGATGAAATCGTCAGATGTTGTCAGGGACTTTCCATTGAACGAGTGCGTCGGGTCTTGGCTAAGGCGATCGCCACTCATGGCAAGTTAGAAGTACAGGATCTGGAATTAATTCTCCAAGAAAAACGCACGATTATCCGCCAAACCCAAATTTTAGAATTCTATCCGGCTACGGAACAAATTTCTGATATTGGCGGTTTGGATAATCTGAAAGAATGGTTACTGCGACGGGGCAGCGCTTTCTCGGAACAAGCAAGACAATATGGTCTTCCTCATCCCAGAGGTTTGCTGTTGGTGGGGATTCAAGGAACGGGCAAATCTTTAACCGCAAAGGCGATCGCCCACCATTGGCATTTACCATTACTACGTCTGGATGTCGGTCGGCTATTTGGCGGTTTAGTCGGTGAATCAGAATCCAGAACTCGGCAAATGATTCAACTGGCTGAAGCCTTAGCCCCCTGCATCTTATGGATTGACGAGATTGACAAAGCCTTTGCGGGGTTTGACAGTAAAGGGGATGCAGGCACCACCAGTCGCGTGTTTGGTACATTTATTACTTGGTTGGCGGAAAAAACTTCTCCGGTTTTTGTGGTCGCCACCGCCAATAATATTCAAGCATTGCCCCCGGAAATCTTACGCAAAGGCCGTTTTGATGAAATATTTTTTGTCGGTTTGCCCCATCAAGACGAGCGCCGTGCTATCTTCGAGGTGCATTTATCCCGGTTGCGCCCTCATAATTTAAAAAATTATGATTTAGATCGGCTGGCTTATGAAACTCCTGATTTTTCTGGGGCAGAAATTGAGCAATCACTGATTGAAGCCATGCACATTGGATTTAGTCAAAACCGTGATTTTACCAATGATGATATTTTAGAAGCGGTGAGCCAGATTGTTCCCTTAGCCCGAACTGCCGCCGAACAAATTGAATTTTTGCAAGCTTGGGCAGCTTCTGGGAAAGCTCGTCTGGCTTCTCGCTCCAGTGGTTTATCTTCTCGCATCCAAAGTCAACGAAAATAGCCTAACTTTAACCTAATTTTAAATACCATAGCGATGAGCATTTTCTCTGGTTTGATCAAATTTTTGGTTGGTTTTCTCTTGGCCCTGGTGATCCTTGCCGGTGGTAGTGTTGCCGCTGGCCTTTATTTTGTGACTCGCCTAACGGAATTGCCCCCAAAACCAGTTTTTGACAATGAAAAGCCGGTTCAGCCAAAACCGAGTTCACCAACTCCGGCGGCTCAACAAAATACCTCCGCCAATTCTGCCGCCAATACCTCCGCCAATTCCACAACTTTGGCACCGGGAACTTACCGGGCTCGCGTGATTTGGCCTGATGGGTTAATTTTGCGCGATCGCCCTAGCTTTGATGCCAAGTCAATTGGCGGGGTTGATTTTAATAAAAACGTCATTGTATTGGAAACCACTTCTGATAAAGAATGGGAAAGAGTGCGTGTAGAAGGTGCTAATCAAGAAGGCTGGGTCAAAGGCGGTAATACGGAGAAAATTTAATCCCTGTTCAGCCAAATTTATGACTCAAATTAGCAAAATTATCATCCCAGCAGCTTAATCAGAAAAGTCCCGAAATCCGGAAATTTAAAATTAATCTACTCCATCGATTCTTTCATCCCAACAAGCGTGAAGCTATCGCGCTGGCGGAGGGCGGATCGATGGTTTTCTATTTTTTCCGACAACCTGGAGGTCAGCAAAAAACCCAGGTGACGAAATCTGCTGAGCATCCCAGCATCATCACAGCATCATCAGGTTATGAGCGGATTTAGCAACAAAAGCGAATTTTGTTAAGAAAAGTATCAAAATTTAAAGGTTAATTGCAAAATGGGCGTTAGTAGTTTTGCCAAAAAAATTCGGTGCTAGGATGTGCGAATTAAAATCAATTTCCTCAACCCTGGATGAAAAATATGTACGACAAAAATTCTCAAGGAGATTTACTCACCGCAGCGGTGACTGCTGGTTTAGGTGCTGGAGTTGTTACTTCTTTTGCTGTCAGTCAAGGGCAAAATCCGCTGATTGCTTTAGGGATTACGGGATTTTCCGTGGTGGCGGCTTTATTGTTTGATTCTTTGATGCGTTAGCGGTGATGGATCGTACCAGGGGAATTAACCAGCAGCAAAAAGCCACGAATGATTGCTAATTCCCCAGCCCTGTTTTTTTGGCCTTTTGCGAAGCCTGCCTGATCGCATGACTGAATTCTGATTTTTAGACTAAACTAAAATCCAACACCTCCAACTATGAGTTTTTCTCTTCGCTCTCTGGTTGGGTTGGTGTGAATTTTAGTTTTGGGGCTAAAAGGTCTAGAAGATATGGAAAACTTTGCTTATTTCTGTTTGGCTGATGCCTATAAGACAACCGCAGAAGACGATCGGGTTGACCCGTGGTTCAGCGAATCTGTTGATCGCTTGTTTCAGGACTTGTTTCAGGGCTTGTTTCAGGGCTTGCTTGCGAGATTAAATGGGTGCAGACTTTCCTGTTTGACCTATATTCGTTTTGCGTCCTTGGGGGTGATGTTGTTGCTGCTGAGTATCACCGGCAACTCTTGGGCCATGAGTCGGGGCGATCGCGGTTCGTCTATCTCCTCCCTACAAAAAGATTTGCGATCGCTTGGTTGTTTTAATGGGTCGATCACTGGGGTTTACGACCTGACCACGGAAGCGGGAGTGCGTCGTTGTCAGACGGTGCTGGGACTGCCTGCCAATGGGGTAGCTGATTTGACCACTCAACAGGTATTGCAGCGAAGACTGGCACAAGTCCGCACTCAAACATTAATGCCCAGGCCAACCGAAACAAGATTAGCACGGGGCGATCGCGGGGAGCGAGTAACATTTGTGCAACAAACTTTGCTAAACCTGGGATACTTCAACGGGCCGGTAACGGGTTTTTATGGGGAATTAACCGAAACAGCCGTGCGGCAGTTTCAAGCAGCCAATGGAATCTCCGTTTCCGGGCAAGTGGATGCCGCCACCGATCAACGATTGCAACAATTGCAACCAGTGCAACCAGCACAAGTCGCATCCTTTTCGGTTCTCAGTCAGGGATTCAATACCGTTGCCGTTAGTCAGGGATTAAAGCGAGGCGATCGCGGCATTCAAGTGAGAAACCTGCAACAAAGACTGATTGTAGCCGGTTACTCCAACGTGGTACTCGATAGTATTTTTGGGGCTGAAACCGAAGCCGCTGTTAAACAATTTCAAGTTGGTTATGGGTTTGTCCCTGATGGGATTGCTGACGCCAATACGCAACAAGTGCTCAATCAGAAACTTTATGTAGTGGTGGTTCCCAGAAGAAATAGCACTACGCTACCTCAAGTTAAGCAAATTTTTGGCACAGCATTTGAGGCTCCTTCACCGTTAGGAACCTATATTCACGCAGGTTCTTATTCAAATTACGAGGTTGCTAAAAACCGAGTGAAATTTTTACACCAAAGCGGGATAATTGACGCCCGGGTTGCTTATCTTTAAATCCGCAAACCAATGGATAATTGATAATGGACAATGGACAATTTTCTTATCATTCATTATCAATTATCAATGAGCAATTCTCAATTCTCAGCTATGATTTATTTTGTAAATTATCAATTGTCAATTATCAATTATCAATTATCCATTGTCCATTGCATGATTCAGCGATCGCCGGTCTGATGCGTTTATACAGGCATTAAAGATCGCTGACAAGCGGGACAAATCGCATGAATGGTTAGTTGACAATCTAATAAATGATATCCTTCCTTTTTCGCTGTTTTGCTACCGATTTTTAAAATAGAATCACTTTTGAACTCAATAGTTTTATTACAACGGACGCAAATCAGATGATGGTGATGATAAGGATAGGGTTGATTGAGTTCATAATGCTTATGTCCTTCTGCTAATTCCAGTTCCCGGAGAATTCCCATCCGTGCCATTAACTTCAGGGTTCGGTAAATGGTCGATAAACTAATATGTTGATTTTCGCTTTGGAGAAGCTGGTATAAATCCTCAGCGCTGAGGTGACGACCCTTATTCAAATTCTGAAAGACCTGTAAAATCTGCTCTCGCTGTGGAGTCATTCTGCATCCGCGCTCGTTCAGTTCAGCTTTCAGGGAACTCGCGGTATAAAAAGACATAGGCACGCTCTCAAGTTATCAATAAATTATATTTATTGAGAATCATACCTGCTTATTTGTAAAGTTGCAACAATTTCCGCTTATTGACGGGTAATTTTCCTTGTCCTAGGGAGTCGAAATCCCCTAAAGCATCGGTACAGGAGTCTAAGAAACCGGGTTTTGGAGCATTTTTCGGGACAAAATTGGCCAAACATCCATGAAAAATCCGGTTTCTGAATCCCCTGAATGGTTTTTGTTCTGTTTCAAGTTAATGATTCCAAATAGTCCCGAACGCGATTGCGCCGTTTTGGTTGGCGTAATTTTTGTAACGCCTTGGCTTCAATTTGACGCACCCGCTCCCGTGATAAGTCTAAAGCTTTGCCCACATCAGAGAGGGAATAGGGATGGCCATCTAACAAGCCAAACCTCATTTCAATCACCTCTCGCTCGCGAATGGTTAAATCCGCTAAGAGTTCTTTTAAGTCCCGCTGTAAAGATTCCCGGACTAAAAGGTCTTCGGGAGAGATTTCATCGGTTTCTAGTAAGTCCCCGAGTTCGGTATCTTTCTCCTTGCCCACTTTCGTTTCCAAAGAAACCGACCGAGGAACGCGCAGTAAGACTTCCCTCACTTCTGAGGGCTCCATGCGTAATTCGCCAGCAATGTCATCAATGCTGGGAGTTCGGCCTTTTTCTTGAGAAAGTTTCCTTTGTACTTTTTTAATTTTGTTGAGTTTTTCGGTAATGTGAACGGGTAGTCGGATGGTACGGCTTTGGGTGGCGATCGCCCTAGTAATCCCTTGACGAATCCACCAGTAAGCATAGGTGCTAAATCGATATCCTTTGGTCGGGTCAAACTTATCTACAGAGCGTTCTAAGCCCAAGGTGCCTTCCTGAACTAAATCTAGGAGTTCTAAGCCGCGATTTTGATACTTTTTGGCCACGGAAACCACTAAACGCAGGTTGGCCTTGATCATGCGCTCTTTCGCCCGAATGCCTTCGGTTTGGATCCGTTCCAGTTCCTTAACGGTTAAGCCAGCAATTTTTGCCCAAGCTTCTTTGCCAGCAGCAATTATTTTTTTGAGTTCTGCTTCCTCAAGGTTGGCATCCCTAGCCCATCTCGTTAAGGACGGTTGGTGGCCTAATTTGGCCGCAAGGCGATCGCGCAAATCCATCAACTCCACATATTGACGCATGATGCCGTCTTCTTTCTGAGCCGCTTGGGTCCGCAACTCCAGCAACTGCACATAACGTTGCACTCGTTTAGCTTCGGCAACTTCTTCATCTCGACTCAACAGGGGAACCCGACCAATTTCCTGCAAGTATAAGCGAACTAAATCCTGGCTCCGAGAACGAACTGCCGGTGGCAAAAGATTGCTACTGGGTTCTTCTAAGTCTGACTCCATTAGGATTTCGTCCGGTGTGAGGGGGAAATTGTCGATATCGTGTACATCGTCCACCGCAACATCGTCCACCTCAATATCGTCCACCGCAACATTTGAGGCATCTAATTGCTCGTCATCTTCTCTAGAATACAAAGAGGTGTTTTGCATAAGCTTTCGTATCAATACTCCAGGTGACTTTCGCTGGTCGGTTGGCAGATGCTGGTTGTTATTATCCCCACGAGCGATTGAGTAAATGGCTATATCTCGGTGTTCTGTTACAGAAATTTACAAGTTGCGCGGGATGAATATTTTTTTTGAGTTTGGGAATTGCCCAGGCACTAGAAGAAAATCGCGCGCCCTTCTCGATGAGCATCTGCGTGACAGAGAAATGCTGATGGTCGCTCGGCAACTATGGTTAGTATAGAGATGGGGGATTCCTAGGTAAGTGACCTAGGTCAAGGGATCTATTAATATTCATCACCCGCAAAACCTCCGGCGCTCGTTGGCATTGAGCGTTTATAGTGATATAAATCGTGGGGCGGACACATGTCATGGCTAGGCGAAAAATCCCGGAGAGTTTAAGGGTTTAATCTAGTCTTCGGAGCGAGCGAGCGAGCGCGCCGAAGACGAGGGGGCGATCGCAGCCACCCCCATCCCTTGACCAACCAGTCATCAGACCGCTAAAGGCTGACCGGATATTTTATTGGTAAAACCGGCGGTTGCCTCGAGCCGAAATCCCGATCTACCTTAGTTTATACCCTAGCTAACGATTGCCCAATTTTTTAAAGATTTCTGTTTCACTGCCATTTTGTTCGTCGCTGACAATAGAACGCAGCCCTTCAAAAGTTGCCGGGATACTTCGGGGATCCATAAACATCACTTTACTACTATCGCTGCTGCCAATTTTCATGCCCATTTCTAGATACTGTTGCGCCAGTAAAAACTGAAGTGACTCCCGGGCGTTGGGTTCATTTTCCAGTTTTTTCGCGACAATTTGTAAAGCTTCCGCTGTGGCTTGGGCTTTAAGAATTTGCTGCTGCCGTTCGGCTTCCGCTTTCAAAATCAGGGCTTGTTTTTCTGCTTCAGCGGCCAAAATTGCCGCTTTTTTGCGAGATTCCGCTTCCAGAACTTGGGCTTCGGCTTTTCCTTTCGCGGTGTTAATCGCTGCATCCCGTTCCCCTTCAGAAGTGAGAATCGCTGCCCGACGTTTCCGTTCGGCGGTCATCTGCAATTCCATCGAATCTTGTACCGCTTGAGAAGGAATAATATCCCGCAGTTCCACGCGAGTTACTTTGACTCCCCAAGGGTCAGTAGCTAAATCTAATTCTCGCAACAAGGTTTCATTCACATCAGCGCGAGCGGTAAAAGTTTGGTCTAATTCTAGTTTCCCCATTTCTGCCCGAATTTGGGTTAAAACTAAATTCTGCATGGCTAAAACCAGATTTTCTACTTTGTAATAGGCTCTGGCCATGTCCACAATTCGCCAATAGACTACCGCATCCACGCTGATAGAAACGTTATCGCGGGTGATACAAGTTTGCTTGGGAATATCTAAGACTTTTTCCCGGATAGTTTCGGTATAAACAATTTGATCGAAAAAAGGGTTAATCAAGTGCATTCCCGCGCTCAGTTTGCTTTTATATTTGCCTAAGCTTTGCACCAGACATTCATTACCTTGATCGACAAACTTCACGCTGCGAAACAAGATACCGCAGCCAAATACCAGGAAAAAGAGAAAGATTGATGGATTCATATTAAACCTCTACATTCATAATTTCATATTTTTGAACAACCATCATCAACAATCAATTCCAATGAATTAAAATCAGCTAAACCCAAATAAAATCAGGAATAATCAAGCGTAAATCAGGGAGCGACCAAAAAGTATTCTGTAGTATTCCATGAAAATTAAGAAGTCAGAAGATGTTCTGGCATCACGATCAAGGTCGTGCCTTCTCTACTGATGACATAAACTTTTTGGTTGGGCGCGATCGCCTGATGCTCATCAGCACATCTTGCTTGCCAAGAATTACCTTCAAACAACACTCGACCCACTTTGCCTGGGGGAATTTCCGTTAAAGTTTCCGCCTCATTTGCTTCAGCCAACAGATCGAATTTCTGCCGAGACATGAAGAATTGACGACCTCGGAACACCAAGACCCCAGATAAACCCATCCAAAGCAACACTTGTAAGCCCAAGTTTGGCAACACCAAAGCCACACCAGCTACGATCAGGGCACTGACACCCATCATCATCGACACAAAGGCATTGGGCAGCATCAACTCAAACCCACACAAAATTAAGCCAACAATTAACCAAATGACACTAGGACTCATAGCCGGTAAGGGAAAAGTCATGGCGAAAAACTGCAATGGATCATAAATTACTTCCATATCGCTCGGTGAATCCCTTTCATTGCCCAATGTTAACCAAAAGATGCCGAATTCATTGATTCGAGTATTTCCGGGCTTAAATTATGTTAAATCCTTCTCTATTTTAGATAGTTTCGATGTTTTTTTGGCAACACAAGCCCCATGCGTTGATTTTCCGGAACTCTTCTGCACAAAATAGAGAAGGCTACCACCAGTTTAGGCTGGCTGTGGGCAATGAGCGCCACCGGGCTTATGTTATTTTCCTAATTTTACTGTGATTATCGTCGCTGCTTATGACCAGTTCCAGCCCCCAGCAAATTTATTGTGTCAATCCCGCTTGTCCCAACCCAGCTAACGATTTGGGGCAAAAGTATTGTGCAGCTTGTCAAACTCCCTTGACTTATCGGTATTTGTGGGCTGTGGGCGCCCAGGCGGCCCAATTCCCGCCAGAGTCACTCATCGCCGCTCGCTATTATGTGGTCAGCCCGCAAATTTGGCTAGACACTACCCCAGGGAAAACCCCGGCATTGCCCCAAGAGATTCCCCAGGCGATCTTACCTTATCTAAAATTGTATCGACAGTGCTTGCACATTCCCCAAGTTTATGGGTTTTGTCCCATTAACGAGGAAAACACAGAGGTGCTACTCCTGGAAAATGTGCCGGTCAACCCGAAAACTGGTCAACTCTATCCCACGATGTTGGAATCATTAGCCAGTGCTACCCCAGTACGGCAAGTTTATTGGTTTTGGCAAATTCTCCAACTCTGGACGCCTTTATTAGAGTTGGGTTTGACCTCAAGTTTGTTTCAACCGAAAAATATTCGGGTGCAAGGTTGGCGAATTTGGTTATCTGAACTATATGGGGATCAGTCCTCTGTGGCTAAACCGGATTTACAAGATTTGGGCTATCACTGGCTGACTTGGGCGGGGAAAATTTCTCTTCCTGAAGGGCAAAACTTTACCGGGAATTATGTTGACCGTCTCAAAGAAATTGGCAAACTGATGCGGGTTCCCAATGCTGAAGTTAATCTGATTTACGCTCAACTCAACCGACTTTTGCTGGAATTGGCAGGTCAGCAGCCGTTACGTTTGCGCTCCGCCGGGGCTACGGATTCTGGGCCTGAGCGATCACATAACGAAGATGCCTATTATCCCACCCCGGCGGATTTACCCCAACCGGGGACTAAGCCAGTCCCGAATTCTCTGGCGCATAACTTGGTGATGGTTTGTGACGGCGTGGGCGGCCATGAAGGAGGTGAGGTGGCTAGTCAATTAGCGGTGAATACTTTGAAACTAGCCCTGCCCAATTTGCTCAAAGAAATTGCCGCCCAACCGGATATTAGCCCCCCGACTTTAGTCTCTGAAGAAATAGCGGCTTTGGTTAGAGTGGTGAATAATACTATTGCCAGCCAAAATGATGCCCAAGGTCGGGCTTCCAGACAGCGGATGGGTACTACTTTAGTGATGGGATTGCAGTTAGCCCAAAAAGTACCCAGGGCTGATGGGTCAGAGTTACCCAATAGCCATGAATTATACTTAGTTAATGTGGGTGATTCTCGCGCTTATTGGCTCACGGAAAATTACTGTCAACAACTTACGGTTGATGATGATTTAACCACTAGAGAAGTCTGCATGGGACGCAGTTTTTATCGGGAAATTAAACAACGTCGAGATGCGGGGGCTTTGACTCAAGCTTTGGGAACAAAAGAGGGTAGTTTGATTAAGCCCAATATTCAAAGATTTATTATCGAAGAAGATGGGTTGTTGATGCTTTGTTCTGATGGTCTGAGTGATAATGGTTTGGTGGAAAAATATTGGGCAGAATATGCGCCGCCAATTTTAGACGAGCGCGTGTCTATTGAAGATGGGCTAAAAGCTTGGATTGATTTAGCTAATGAAAAAAATGGCCATGATAATACTTCTGTCGTGGTGATGCGTTGTCGGATTTCTCCAGAAAAGTTGGTACTTTTTGAGACAAATAAATTACCGAATCAAATGGGGCTGGAGGGGGAAATGTCTGATGCTTCTAAGGCTTTGCTCTATGATACTGATGCAGCGGCGGTGAATGAATCTCAGCCGTTGCAAAAATCCGCTCGCCAGGGGTATAATAATGCTAATAATGCTAATAATGCTAATAATATTTGGCCAGCGCTTGCAACTTTCTTTTTGCTCTTACTGGTGGGAGGCGCGCTCGCTTTGGTCGGGTTTTGGCAACTAAACCCAGAAGGCTTTAAACAATTCCAAGAACAACTGTTTCCCTCCGATTCTCCCGAACCGTCTCCAGATTCAGAATCTTCACCGTCTTAAGGATTGACCCCCGCATTTTACGGAGTAAATTATATGTTTTTTTTGCCAGTTAAACCCATCCTCAAAATCATCATTAGTATGGTTTTAGTTGGCCTACTTTCCGCTTGTAATATTCAGTTAAGCCTCGGTGGGTTTCAACCCAGCCGCTTCATCGTGCAACAGGCGATCGCTATGCAATTAAATCTCACCAAATCGGAACTGGAAGAACATCTAAAACAACATCAGCTTGACCAGAAGAAAATCCCGGACTATGAGATTAGTCGAGTGGTGGTTTTGCAGGAAGAACCTTTAGTCATTCAAGATTTAATTGCCTACCATATTCGGGGTACTTATAATTTGACCTTTAAGTTACCCGATGGTCGCATCACTGACCGGGGAAATCCTTTTGACATTTACCTGCAATTGCAAAAAGAAGCTAAAAGTTGGCGTCTGGCCATCCAAAAATCTAGTGGGAAGAACGATCAACCCATTTGGGGGACTTATTTAATTAAACCAAAAGGTTATGTTTAAGCTCCCCCATGGAATCAATGATTAAATTTTTGGGAAGTTTTGCCTGAAAGATAAGATCGCGCCGGATTTCTGATAGGATAAGTTCTGACTAAGGGCGATCGCCCCCACCGGATTGGCGCAATTTTCGCCTACCCTTGGATATTCCACTTGGATATTTCACTGCGATCGCGTCATCCAAACCAGTGCTAGACCAGGGTCAGACTGTCTTTGCGGAAAAGCCCCTGAGCCAACAGCACCCAAGTGTCAGGTAATCATCACGACTCCGGGCTCTCCCTAGACCCAGGAAAATTTTGATCGGATTATGTCATCCCTGCTGAAATTGAGTCTAAACTCTTGCATAAAATCCGGTAATTTCCGGTAATAGTCGGAAATTACTCCTCCTTTGGAGATGCAAGATGCAGGTCTAGGATTAGACCTACGTTAAGGGGGTGATGACACCATCGGGTGAACGCCAGCCTGTTGCTAGTAGCGTCTATCTTTAAGGAACGAGATGAGTGGATTTGTCAGCTCGAGTGAGCTAGACGTAAAAAGCCCCTTTAACATGACCGAGGCAAACATTACCCCATCTGGGAGATTGCGAAAACATGCATGCATTACCAAAATTACGTTGAAGTGGTTGACACCTCCGAGGCGACCGTTTTCCTGATTTTTCCGGTAATTACCAGGTTCTAGACATACTGCAAACCATGCAGTCTTTTGGTTACTAACTAAGTTAATTCAGCCAAATCAACCCTCACAATTTGATTATTAGGAGATAACATCATGGCTGTTGAAAAAATGAACTCTTCCTCAAGTTTGGCAGAAGTTGTCGATCGCATCCTTGACAAAGGAGTAGTGGTTGATGCTTGGGTACGGGTGTCTCTCGTGGGCATCGAACTGTTATCTATCGAAGCGCGGATTGTGATCGCTTCTGTTGAAACTTACTTGAAGTATGCGGAAGCAGTTGGTTTGACCGCTCAAGCAGCAGTACCAGTTAGCTAACAGCATTTTTTCTGCGTATATCTCTGTAAGAAGAATAACTCTATTCTTACAGAGATATTGGTGGGAATGTTGGCATATTGGCATGTTGGTGGTTGGAATGTTGTTGGGTAGGTATTCTTTGGTTTTATAGCACACAATCACAAAGAACAAATAACTATTATAAATGCTAAAAAAATCAGAGCCAAATCAGATAAAATTTCGATTGATTAGAAAATACCCAGAAAGTTCTCAGAAGAAACCTCAAAATTTTTTGCAGCATCAATCATAGGAGGCTGGAATAATGGCTCTTTTCAATGAATGGCAAGCCCAAAGACAGCAGCGTCAGCAAGAGTTATTGAACCGTCAGCAACAAGTGAGTGAGGATTTGGCACTTTGGCGAGAAAACCGGGTCAATATGGGTCGAAAAGTGCGCCAGTCTCTCAGTGATTGTCACCAAGAGATCCGGGTTCAAACCCAAGATTTTTTAAGCAATTGTCGCACTCGCCGCTATCAGTATAGTCAGGTATTGATGCAGTCATTGGATGAATTTGTTAATGCTTTGGCGGCAGAAACCAGTCAGTTTATCCGCGATGCAGCAGCCGCCCGTTCGACAATGGCGCTCGCCCAAACCAAATCATTGCAAGATTTTCACCACGATCTGAATCTTTGCGTGCGCCAATTTTGCCAAGAATGTCGCGATCGACGCCTGGACATGAAAGCTGAATTGACTGAATATTTGCATCAGTTTATCGAGCAACTTTCGGCGGATGTGGCGGACTATTTAGAAGAGTTAGATTTTCAACAACAACAGGTTGCCCAAGAGTTACAAGAAACTTTTCGGGTCGCTCGGCAGCAGCGATCGCAAACCATGCAAGGTTTATACAATCACTTTGCCAATTTACGTTTGCAGCGGCAACAAGAAATCGTCACTTTGCAAGAGGAAATGTGGCGCAATGTGAAAGAATATCGCCTCAATTTATTTAATCAGGTTTGGGGCTATATTCCAGCACCGACTACGCCAAAAACATCTCCCCCATCTTCAGCCGCGATCGCCTCTGCACCCGTGACCCCAGTGGCTTCAGCCGCGCCACCAACCGCTACGCCACCAACCGCCACGCCACCAAAGGCAGTCACCCCAGCCCCGGCACCACCAGCCCCGGCACCACCAGCCGCCGTAAGCTCCCAACCGTCTCCAACCCAAACCAGTCAGACCCCAGACGCCATGATGCAGCAAGCGGTCTATGATTACCTCAAGCAAGTAAAATCGGCGCGGATCAAAGATATTGAAGCAAAGTTTAAGATCACCCGAATTCAAACCGTGGATATTTTACGCGCACTGATTGCTAGAGGACTGGTTACGCAAAATAATCGGGACTATATGATTGTCTCAAAATAAGTCTCAAAATAAACAGAAATGGGTTAATGGTTGATAGTTGATTGTTGATTCTTGATTTTAACTTCAATAGTCAAAAATCTCCCTTGTCGTCAGGGGTCAAAAGTCAATCATCACCTGTTCACTTTCTCCCCTCTGCCTCTCCTCTTTGCCAATCAATAGAACCAAATTACTAGAAACAACTACAGTTAACTAATCATCACCGAGCGAAACCAAAATGGCCACTGTCATCCAAGCACGTCCAAGACAATTTGTAAATACACCAGCGGTGGAACGCCTTGCCAAGCGGGCTCTGAGATATTTAAACTCTGGATTTTCCATCCATTTACGTGGGCCTGCGGGGACGGGAAAAACTACCCTGGCGCTGCATTTAGCGGACTTATTAGGGCGTCCCATGATGATCATTTTTGGGGATCACGAGTTAAAATCTTCAGATTTGATTGGCAATAAAAATGGTTATACTCGCCGAAAAGTCGTGGATAATTTTATCCACAGCGTTGTCAAAATTGAAGATTAATTAAAGCAAAATTGGACTGATGCCCGGTTGACTTTAGCTTGTAAAGAAGGGTTTACTTTAGTTTATGATGAATTTAACCGATCGCGCCCGGAAGTGAATAATGTTTTGCTCTCAGCCTTAGAAGAAAAACTTTTAATTTTGCCCCCCGGTGAAGGGCAATCAGAATATATTAGAGTTAATCCTAATTTTCGAGCAATTTTTACCTCTAACCCGGAGGAATATTGCGGGGTTCATGGCACCCAAGACGCTCTATTAGACCGCTTGGTGACGATTAATATGCCGGAACCAGATGAGCAGACCCAACAAGCAATTTTGCTACAAAAAACCCAGATCGATCCAGAGTCCGCTTGGCGAATTGTGCAAATTGTTAAATCATTTAGGGACGCGGTGAAGCAAATTCCGGCAAGCGCCCACTATGCGGAAAGTGCTAAACATTCATCGCCTCTGCGGTCTTGTTTGATGATCGCTAAGGTCAGTCAAGAACATAATTTACTGGTGGAGGAAAATAACCAAGATTTTCGAGAAGTTTGTGCTGATGTCCTGCTGTCTCGGACTAATTTAGATTGGGAGCAAGCCCAGGAAATTTTGCATCGCTTTTTAGATGCCAGAGTTCCGCTCGTTTCCCCGGATAAAAAACAAGTTAAAGACCCGGTAGCGCCAGTTAAAGAACAAGTTAAAGAGAACAAAATTACCGGTGAAAATGGGTTAAACCAGCCGGAAATTGTTGGGGTAAATTCTAGCAGCGAGGGTCTAAGTATTCCCCCAGGGGCTGAGGTGAATCAGTCAGAACCATTGACTGCCGAACCGCTAGTTGTGGAAGAATCGAATTATGATGAAAACGATCATAAACTTGACGGCAGAGAAAGTCAGGCAGGTTTAGAAAATGGGCTAGAAAATGGGCAAGGTTTGCTGCATGGGAAATCAATTTATCTGAATTTGGCTAAGTCTTTCACCCAAATGCGATCGCCTCAAGAAAAATATCGGGATGGGGAAGCAGAAGTGTATCACTATTTGCAAGCATCTGAAGGGATGCGCGTTTCCCAAATTTCTAAAGCCTTGGGATTGAATCGATTTGAAACTATTGATGCCCTGCGCTCGCTGAGCAAAAAGGGTTTAGTTATTCAAAAAGACGATCGCCTCTATGTTGCTTCACAGGATAAATTATCTTAACGATATATTAACGATGACACAAAGTTCTATTAACAGTGCAAAACGCGATCGGATTACCACATCAACTTCGGGCAGTACCCTGGCAGATATTCTCGAACGGGTTTTAGATAAGGGAATTGTGATTGCCGGTGATATTTCCGTGTCTGTGGGTTCAACGGAATTGCTAACCATTCGGATCCGGTTGCTGATTTCTTCCGTGGATAAAGCTAAAGAAATTGGGATTAACTGGTGGGAAAGCGATCCATATTTAAGTAGTCAAGCGGTTTCTTTGACAGAATCAAATCAACAGCTACTCGAACAAGTTAAGACTTTACAAGAAGAAGTGCGAAGTCTTAAGGCGATCGCGGCTAACCAGCAACCGATTTCTGAATCATCTAAATCATCAGAATCATCTGAATCATCAGATTAATGGGAGATACCGTTATGGGAAATAAAATATCCGCGATCGATAGCAAAACCGAAAATCCCACCGTAAAAATCTCCTGTGCTTACTGCCAAGGTACAGGTAAAGATCGATTTGGCATCATGTCCGCCCTTTCCACTTGTCCCGTATGCCACGGCAGAGGATTTCATGTCGTACAATATCCCTTAGTCAATTGTGCTTACTGCCGTGGGACTGGGGCTTCTCCCATTGGGGGACGGTATTATTGTCTCGCTTGTCAGGGCAAAGGAGTCCATCATTACCCCAACATTCAACAAAATTGCTCTGAGTGTAAAGGTTCGGGAGTGACTAAAGGTGGCAGCGGGTTTTATTGCTCCACCTGCCACGGTTCAGGACTAAAAAAGCGATAAATCACCGTATTACTACATCCTTTTATTATAGAAAATCATAGAAAATCATAGAAAATCATAGAAATGGGATAGACTAAATCCATGAATTCACCCGCTCGCCTATCCCCAACAGACATGATCCAGCCCCAGCCCACCAAAAGCAACGCGGGTTTAGCCCCCCTGCTGCTGACGGTGGTCGAGTTAATTCGGCAGCTAATGGAAGCGCAAGTAATTCGGCGCATGGATGCGGATCTTTTAACCGACGAACAGTTAGAAAAAGCCGCCGAAAGTTTGCGGCAATTAGAAGCCCAAGTGGTAGAACTTTGTGAGATTTTCGAGATTGACCCGGCGGATTTAAATATTGATTTAGGGGATTTTGGCTCGTTACTGCCCACACAACCAGGGGGATATTATCCCGGTAAATCTTCTCAGAATTCTGCCTCGATTTTAGAATTACTCGATCGCCTGTTAAATACGGGAATTGTCCTGGAAGGAAGTGTAGATTTAGGCTTGGGTGACTTGAACTTAATCCATGCTAAGTTACGTTTGTTGCTGACTTCTAAACCCATTTGAACTTAAAATATAAGTAAACGGGAGAAAATTGCTGTAATAAATCGTACAATATTTGTAACTGATATAACTTGACTGCGGTCAATATCACGCCTTTGATTTATTTTAAAAGCTAACTATGAAATTAAAGGAACTATTACAGGAAAAACGAGAAGCAATTATCTCAATTGCCGCCAAACATGGGGCATTTAACGTGCGAATTTTTGGTTCAGTTGCCAGAGGAGAGGAACGAGAAGATAGCGATATTGATTTTTTGATTGACTATGATTTAGCTAAAATTTCCCCTTGGTTTCCCGGAGGGTTAATCGAAGATTTGGAAGAACTTTTAAATCGTAAGGTGGATGTAGTCAGCGCCAAATCTTTACATTATTTTATTCGCGATCGCGTTCTACGGGAGGCGATTGAGTTATGAAAGATAGCAGGCTTTATTTAATTCATATTAGAGATTGTTTAGCCCGCATAAATCTTATACGGCTAATGAAAAGGATAGCTTTTCTGACCAAATTGTCATTCAAGATGCGGTGATGAGAAATATTGAGGTCATGGGTGAATCTATCAAAAAATTACCTGATGAATGGAAAAATTCAGAACCAGATATTCCTTAATCGCGATCGCTAATTGGAGAAATTCTTTTAGGCTAATTTTTCTTCGATCTTTTAACCATTGTTTTAGGGAAATTCCCCCAAAGTCTTCCAGGACGATCGCATAGCTTTTTTGCCATTTTTCCAGGCTATAGGCTTTGACACCTGGAGATTTTAACTGGCAAGTGAGGGAATATTCTTGTTTATAGCAGCGAATTTGCTTGCAAGTGGGATAGTCTCCATTGAGTAATTTCAGGATGACAGGTTGGCGATCGCCCACTCGTCGAGCCCGATAAACTTGCGAGTTTTCGTTATGATGAATTTGAATAAAATCTTCGTATCCAGCTAAGGCGATCATCAGAATAATATTGGCAATATTGGCAAAAAAGGTGAGTTTAGTTAGAGAGCGGAGAAATCAGGTAATCCCTGCCCCTTATGATTACAATAACATTACAATAACATCCCAGCGATACAAGCGGTCATAAAACAGGCCAAGGAACCGGCAATCATTGCCCGGATTCCTAAGCGGGCTAAATCCCCCTGACGCTGGGGCGCGATCGCACCAATTCCGCCAATTTGAATCGCGATCGAGCCAATATTAGAAAAACCACATAACGCATAAGTAGCGATCACCTTAGCCCGTTCAGAAATCACCGGCAGCGACCCCGCAGCCACCTCCCCCGATGCAATTTTTCGGGCATTATCCATCAAAACTTTCAAATCCAAATAAGCAATAAACTCATTTAAAATCGTCTTTTTCCCTAACAAAATTCCCACCTGGGCACAGTCTGCCCAAGGCACCCCCATCAACCAAGCCACGGGAGCCATCACACAAGCAAAAATCCACTCTAAAGACAACTGAGGCAAACCCACCAAATTGCCCAGCCAACCTAATAAGCCATTAAAAAAAGCTAGTAACCCCAAAAAAGCAATTAGCATCGCCCCCACGTTTAAAGCCAAATTCATTCCATCTCTGGCACCACCTGCCGCCGCATCCACCGCATTAACATAATTAACATAATTCTGCTCAACTTTCACCTGCACTTGTCCAACAGTGAGAGATGTTTCTGTTTCGGGATAAAATAACTTAGAAATTGCCAGGGCTGCGGGGGCAGACATCACCGAAGCGGCGATTAAATGTTCCGCGGGTATTCCGAAAGAAAGATAAGCCGCCATTACCCCCCCGGCAATAGTCGCAAATCCCCCGGTCATCACCGCGTGAAGTTCGGAAAGAGTCAAGGAATTAATATAAGGCTTAATCAGCAGCGGGGCTTCCGTTTGTCCGACAAAAATATTGGCCGCACAACTAAGGGATTCTGCCCCAGATGTTTTCATGGTTCGCATCATCACCCAAGCCACCCATTGCACTACTCGCTGTAAAATTCCGTAGTAATAAAGTAAGGAAATAAACGAGGAGAAAAAAATGATGGTAGGCAACACTTTAAAAGCCATAAAATGTTCGCTAAAGTTATCCCCAAAAACAAACTTAGAACCCGCATCCGCATAGTTGAGAAAAATGTTGATGCGATCGCCCAAAAGCTGAAACAAGGCCAAACCGACCCTGGTTCTGAGGATAAAAAGCGCTAAAACCAGTTGTAAGCCAATGCCCCAAAGCACCGTGTGCCAAGGAATTGCTCGGCGATTCGTGGAAAACAGATAACCCATCCCCACAAATACCCCCAACCCCAGCAGGGAAATCATCCGCTCCATCATGGTTTAATCTAGCTCCAAGAATTTACCGATCGGTTTTGTTTGCCATCGTAAACAGAATTACGCATCTCGCCTCAATTGAGCAACCTGGTGAGCAACCTGGAGATCGACCCCCCGGTTGCCAGAGGCAGGTTGCCTGGGGTGCCGTAAAGCGTAGCCTTTTGCACTTAGAGGCGAATCCCCTCAATCAGGTTGAGGCTAAACATCTTGAAATGCAGATATAATCAGGGTTTGGTGACATTACCGCTCCCACAACATGACTTCACACTTCGTTACATAAGTACAATTTGTGTAAAGAAATGTATTTTTTAGAGAAGTTGGTTCCCAGACTCGGTAAAAGTATGCTTTGATATATTTGCTCTGATATATTTGCTCTAATTTTCCCTAGATTCAAGATGTCAAAATATCCTCAGTTTTTCCCCGCCAAAAAAATTAGCTGGCCAGAAAAATTTAGATTTTTTACACTTATTCATCAAGTGAGCAAAAGTAAATCTAAAATAAATCTAATAAATCTAAAAATTTTTTGATTAATTTTTTGATTTTTATCAAATTGCTGCTTGACTAAAAATAATCGGGTAATTTATATAATAAAAGTAAACCCCATCAGGAATTATCACATCAATATCACATCATTATCACATCAATATCACATCAATATCACATCAATGAGTACCACATCAACAAGTATCCAAACTTTAGAAAACCCGTCAGTTCCCGGTGCAGTGAATCAGGAATTATCGACCATAAATATCAATTGGCAGAATCATCAAGCGGAAAGGCTGAATCAGCTACCTATTTATATATTTGGTTATTTAGCGGAACTGAAAAATCAGGCAAAACAAAAAGGAGTGGATGTGATTGATTTGGGGATGGGAAACCCCGATGGTTCCCCACCTCAACCCGTCATTGATGCAGCGATCGCGGCTATGACCACTTCCCAAAATCATGGCTATCCTCCTTTTGAAGGCATCGAAGAATTTCGTAAAGCCATCACCGATTGGTATAAACGTCGTTACAATGTTTTACTTGACTACAACAGTGAAGCTTTGCCGGTATTAGGGTCAAAAGAAGGGCTCTCTCACCTGGCGCTGGCCTATATTAATCCTGGGGACATTGTGCTGGTTCCCAGTCCAGCTTATCCCGCCCATTTTCGCGGCCCAATCTTAGCGGGCGCGGAAATTTATCCCCTAGTCTTGAAACCAGAAAACCACTGGTTAATCGACTTAAATACGATTCCCGAAGCAGTGGCCCAAAGAGCCAAAATTATCTATTTTAATTATCCGAATAATCCCACAACCGCTACCGCCCCTAGGGAATTTTTTGCAGAAATTGTAGCATGGGCTCGGCACTATGAAATCATGCTAGTCCATGACTTAGCTTATGCTGAACTTTCCTTTGACGATTATCGTCCCACCAGCTTATTAGAAATTCCCGGAGCCAAAGAAATTGGCGTAGAGTTTCATACCCTGTCTAAAACTTATAGCATGGCCGGATGGCGAGCCGGTTTTGTAGTGGGTAATGCTCAAATTATCAAGGGGTTATCTAGTCTCAAAAGTAATATGGACTATGGGATGTTTGCGGTAGTCCAAGCGGGGGCCGCTGCCGCTTTAAGTCTCCCAGATTCTTATATCCATCAAAACCAAGAACGCTATCGGAAACGCCGCGATTTTCTCGTGGCTGGGTTGAAAGAATTAGGCTGGAATATTACACCTCCGAAAGCCAGTATGTATCTCTGGGTGCCTTGTCCCGTAGGCATGAATTCTACGGATTTCTTTATGAATGTTTTAGAGAAAACTGGGGTGGTGGTGACTCCGGGCAGTGCCTTTGGGGAAGCCGGAGATGGATATGTTCGCATCAGCTTAATTGAAGATTGCGATCGCCTCCAAGAAGTATTAAATCGGCTGAAAAAAGCTGGAATTTCTTACCAGCCTAAATGCTTAGTTGCTTAGATTAGTTGCTTAGACAATAGATATAAGCATTGCAATTGTGATTTCGACAAAGCAGCAGGGGCGCAAGCATTGCGCCCCTACAATGTATGTTGATTAGCTGTAGGGGCGGTTCGCGAACCGCCCCTACATAATTGTATTAATCTTAATGGAAATGACTATAAGTGTCATTCTAGCTGGCTAACAAATACACCGAAAAAATGCCCTGAATAAATTTTGCTTTGCGCTTTTGCTGGCGATAAAAAGAAACCCCGTGAACCACTCCCCCTGCGGCTAAAATCACATTAATTCCCACCCCAATTGGGCCACCTAAAACTCCTAAAGCCGCCCGACTTAAAGCGTGTCTGGCTAACCAATTTAACAAAATTCCGGTTAATAACCCTTGGGTTAATTTATGTAACATAACCCGCGCCACAACAGACACCATTAAACTGGATAATCCCGCACTGCCAAATAAAATTCCCTTAATCCCGGCTTGCTTAACCGCATCAGCGGCTACATTAATTTGATTATTTTTCAAGTCTTCTAGGACTTTTTCCCAAAATTCCGCTTGTTCTTTTTCATCCAAAGCATTATAAATTAATAAAGCCACATTTTTAGCAATTTCTCGCATCTTTTGACCGAGATACTCATCTTTGCCAAATTCTCTTAAGTCATTTAAAAATAAAGCTTTATCCTTTTCATATTCTGGTACCGATATTTTTTCAAAAATTTCTAATAAATATCGGCGCCATAAATCTAACATCTGCCATTCAGTAAATTCTGGCTTTTTTAAATCTTCTTGGGCTGTTTTCCGCAAAAATTGATAAATTTCTGCGGTTAAAGATTCGGCGGGAATAGAGGCCGCCATGTTGGGGTCAAATATCTGCTGGGCAACTAGGCGCTTGTCAGCTAAGGTTAAAGAATCCACTGTGTAATGTAAGCTATTAATCAAGCTATTAAATTCGCTTAAAACTTGAGCCGCTGATTCATAGCGCTGACTGGTGGGACGGGCAATCATTTTTTCTAAAATTTTGGTTAATCCGCTACTGATGGGGGTGGGTAAATAATCTTGCCAAACCCAGCAATCTTCGGCGCGATCGCGTAAATTAAAGGGCGAAGTATTAGTCAACAAATAAATACAAGTCACCCCTAAACTATAAATATCACTGGCGAAAGTTGCTTGTCCTTCGATTTGTTCCGGTGCCATATATTCTGGACTACCAATCAGAGTGCCACGACGTAACAAAGCACTTTGGGTAAAAAGTTTGGCCGCGCCAAAATCCACTAAAACTAACCGGCGATCTAAACGACATCGAATAATATTTTCTGGTTTAATATCCCGGTGAATCACCCCAGCCTGATGAATAAATTGCAACACCGGCAGCAAATCTTGCAGCAAATGACGAATTTTCGCCTCGTTAAAAACCCCTTCCGTTTGCAATTCTCGATCCAGGTGATCGCCGTCAATAAATTCTTGGACTAAATATTGATAACTATCTTGTTCAAAATGCGCTAATAAATCAGGAATTTGAGGATGTTGACCCAGTTGATCTAGGCGAATGGCTTCTTGGTGGAATAGTTCGGCAGCTTTTTGGGCGTTTCTGGGGCTTGGGTCTTGGGGAAAAAATTGTTTAATCACGCAGGGAGTTTGCAGCCTATCTTCATCAATCGCCAAAAAAGTTTTGCCAAATCCCCCTTGTCCCAGGGGTTTGATGGGACGGTAATGCTCTCTCAGAAGTAATTTCCATCCACAGCCCTGGCAATATTGCGCCGTTGGTGGGTTCTGGGGTTTCTGGCAGTGAGGATTAAGGCAGTAGCTCATCTGAATTTACCGGATAAAATGTTAGAATTTCTTAATAATTAGTGATTTTGTGATTTTGGCAAAAATTATGGTTCATCGAGGGGTTTTGGCTGCTGTAGTGGCGATCGCATTCGGTACAGGTGGAATAGCGATCGGGGTAGAGTTGCAGCAACGAAAGGCGATCGAAGAGGCGGAAGCCTTAGCGACTCAAGCGGAAGAACTAGAAACTCTTTCCGATCTTAACAGTCTCACCACGGCTTCTGATTCCCTGAAAGCTGCGATTAACCGATTGGAACAAGCCCCGAAATTTCCCGGACAGTCAGAGTTAAACCCCCTGCCCCCACTGCGTTCTCGGTTGGCAGCGGTGGAACAAAAGCGAGAACCAGAACAAAAAGCCCAGGATTTGTTTGACACAGCCCAAAAACACGCTATGTCTGCTGCGGTTTTAGTCCAAAATCCACCCCATCCCCTTCAGGTGTGGTTAGCAGCAGAACAAAAATGGTTAGAAGCGATCGCCGAATTAAAGCAAATTTCCCCGGCAACGGCTAAATTTACTGAAGCCCAAACTAAGTTAAAAGGATATGAAAATAACTTAGCTGTTGTGCGTCAATATGTGGCGCGATCGCAACAAGCGGTTACTTTAAATCAAAAGGCGATGAAACAAATTGAAGCCAAAGATTATCCAGGGGCGATCGCCACCTTAAATCAAGCCATTAAATTAAATCCAGCTTTTCTCGAAGCAATTTTACACCGAGGGCTGGCTTATAGTTACGCGAACAGTCATCAATCGGCTATGGCTAATTATAATAGTGCCATTCAATTAAATCCCAGCAGTGCCGATGCCTATTATTTTCGTGGTGCCGGACACATGAAAATGGGCAATTATCAACAAGCTTTAGTTGACTATAATCAAGTCATTAACCTAGACTCAAACCGTGCGATCGCCTATTTAGATCGTGGCTTAATTTATGATGAATTAGACCAACCAGCAAAGGCTTTAGCTGACTTTGACCAAGCCGCTAAACTTTTAGAAAATAGTGACCCGGTTACTCATTTAATGGTATCAAAGAAAGCCCAAGAAATTCGCCAATCTCTACCAGAATCTCAACTATCTCAATTGGCAACAACCAACCCTCCCTCAGAGGAAATCATTTCCGAAAACATCGAGAATTACGCCGAAGATGAATATGATGACGATGATGATGATGACGATTCCCATCGGCGGAAAACACGGAGAATTCGCCCCAATCTTCCTATGATTATTTATCACACCGAAACCAAAACCGAAACCAAAACCGAAACTAACAATCCTCCCGCGAAAATCACTCGTCCTCGTAGTTCTGTAGTGCGGAGAAGTCGGCGCAAAAGATAACATTTACAGCATTTTTTATTAGGTTTTTATTAGGTAAAGCACAAATATTGGTATGGGCGTAATTTGTCGGGCAGATATTTCTTGGTAAAAACCGCGGTCAAATCTTGTCAAAAATTGCCAAAAAACGCCAAAAAACATAGAGACGCGACATATCGCGTCTCTATATATCCCCCACCTCTACTCCCCTGCTCCCCTGCTAAAGCTTTACCCTGGAGTCTTCTGTAATTCGGGGCGTTCTTCCGCTATAATTGCGCCTTCTACGGGGCAGACTTGTAAACAAATGCCACAGTCAATACAAGTGGCAAAATCAATCCAATACCAGTCAGTTCCTTTGCTATTTTTTCCCGGTCCTTGATGAATACAAGCAACGGGACAAGCATCAACACAATCGGCAATTCCTTCGCAAGTATTAGTAACAATTGTATGTGGCATTGTGTTTCCTCTCGTGTAAGTTTCTAATCATCAGTAATAGTGAGGATTTTTAGTTAGGTTATGTTTTCGACCCGACTTATAGTCTTAGCTACAGTTTTAACTACAGTTTTAGTGGCAAACTAAATCGGATTTTGTGTTATAATGTTTCCAGTTCGACGGTGGAGTCAGGATTGACCCAGGCAATTTGACGGATCTGGCGACTGCGGGCGTAGTCACGCACGGTTTCCTCGGTTTGTCCGGTTTCCAGATTCATCTCCACCCGCACAACTTGACCGTTTTCGCCGCTTTGCCGCAAGGTTTGGGCGAAGATAAAAGCTGCTGCTTGGGCTGGCGGCACTTTGGCCACCACCAGATATTGCGTCGGGGGGATTGCCTGGGGTAATTGACTCGTAAACCGCAAGACTCGGTGCAGACTTTCGATATTAAAACAAAATCCAACCCCGGGAATCATTTTTCCTTCTGGGTGATAGAGACTTAAGAGTTGGTCGTAGCGACCCCCTTGTCCTAAGATTTCTTGTCCACTGGGGGTGTCGTTGACCACTTCAAAAATAATCCCCGTGTAGTAGTCAAAGGGACGAATTAAGCTTAAATCCAGAATTAACGCATCCGTTCCTGGGGTGCTGGTTTGGTGACTGCTAGAATATTCCTTGAGCAAATCTACCAAGGATTTCACGTTTTCCAGGCTGGTTTTTTGGGCAGGATCGAGGGGTAAACTGGCTACTTTTTGCAGCACATCCTCTGGTTTGCCCCGCAGATCGAACAGCAGTAACGCCCGTTCTCGCTGTGCTGAGGACATGGGCAGGTTTTCCAAGGTGAAACGATCTAAATGGGCGATGCAATCACGAACTTTGCGGCGCAAGGATTCGGGAAAAGGTGAGAGCAATGAGGCAGTTAAACCCGCTTCACCTAAAATAATTTGCCACTGGTTTAAGCCCAAACTGTGCAAAGAGTTAAACAGAAGTAATAATATTTCTGCATCCGCGAGTAATCCCCCGGCGCCGAGTAATTCCACCCCCGCTTGAAAGAATTCCTGTTGTTTCCCGTGGCGATGGTGTTCGGGCGATCGCCGAAATACGTTGCCATTGTAATAAAGGCGCAGGGGATAGCTATTTTTCATGCGAGTCACCGCTGCCCGAGCGATCGAAGCGGTCAACTCTGGACGCAGACCCAAGGGTACATCGTCTTCCCGGTCTTCTAATTGAATCACCGTTGACTGCTGAATCGTACCCCCAGCCATCAGTGTATCCAGACGTTCCACCGTGGAAGTAATAATTCGGTGATAGCCCCATTGTTGAAACACAGGTCGGAGTCGTTTTTCAATCCAACGTTTTTGCGCCACATCTAGAGGCAGTAGATCTCGCGCACCGCTGGGTGGTTGATGTATCATTATTTTTTCTTACCAAAAAGGCCAAATAATCCGCCGCCGGACTTATCTTGTTTACCGGCTTTATCCTTTGATTTTCCGCTACTTTGCTCTGCTGGTTTTTCTAGTTCTTTTTTCGCTTTTAAAGCCACTGGTTCTTGAGGATTTAATTTCAAAGCTTGGCTAATATGAACTTTAGCCATACTTGTCTGATTTTGCTTCAAATAAACCATGCCTAATAAACCATGACATTTACTATTTTTTGGTTCAAGTTTGATGGCTTCTTTTAATTGTACCACCGCCTCAGCGAAATTCTCCAATTTCATATATTCTTCGGCGCGATCGCACAATTTATCAACTTTTGAAGCACCTTTTGGCGCACTAGCTGCCGCTGGTTTTTTCTCCTCCACGGGAGTGACTGCCGCTGCGGTCGGAGTGGCTGCCGGTGTCGCTGGTTTAGCCGCAGGTGGCGCAGCGGTCAAAGATTGACCGCTGCTTTGCTTTCTCAGCAGATAGACTAAATTTAACTCACTAATTTGACCCATAATCTCTAGAGTCTTGCTAAAAGATTCATATTCTTGATTAGCGAGTTCTTCTAAAGCTTTTTTATAGTCTTCGTCAAAATTTTGTGACGTTAACAATTTTTTAGCAGACTCACTATTGATTTTCAGTTGATCCTTTTCTTGAACCAGGCGTTTAGCCATGGTTTTCAGAATCACCGCATATTCAGCGCGCTCGCGATCTTTGGTCAACTGATTATAAGCGGGACTGACCAATTTAGCCAGTAAATTACTGGCTAACTCTTGCTCTTCGGGAGTCTCCGCTTTACAACTATCTGGGTGAAGGCGTCGGGCTATTTGCATATAGCGTTTACGAATTGGATTGGGCTGTGCATCCAACGGAACACCCAACACCGCATAGTGATCGGTAAAATCAAATTGAAATAAGCCCTGGGTAACTTTAAGAGACATCGTTAGATATTCCTGTTTTTCCTAACTTTCTTTTACTCACTTCTAGTTTACTTCTTTAGACAATTCTGGCTTTCATAAATATCTCGATCCCCCCAACCCCCCTTAAAACCGCCAAGGTGCTCCGCACCGCAGCATAGCTGCGAACGGCTTTTTGGAATTTTGCAAGAAGTCTTTTGTTTCACGAAGTCCCAGTATTGCGCTGCTTTATAAAACTTAGACAAACCCGGACATGGCCGGATATTGATGTTTATTTCTTGCTTCGCCCGGGACTGTCGGCAGCACCCCGTCCACAAGTGTAATCGCCGCAGCCCGACGATTTTTCTAAATTTATACTGGCATTCAAGTCTCTATCTG